>ERZ779889.258-NODE-258-length-72263-cov-11.287087_pt1 | contig 72263 bp, 68 predicted proteins | sample MGYA00511030_ERZ779889 | MGnify/ENA primary metagenome ERZ779889 (study PRJEB29588, sample SAMEA2160616) | human gut metagenome | biome: human gut; feature: human-associated habitat; material: faeces | place: Denmark | collected 2008/2010 ... | reverse complement strand
CCAACGACCCCGAGATTACAAATCACGTGCTCTGGCCAACTGAGCTAAAGAGGCATTTCCTTGTTTTGCCATCCGCTTCATCACAGAAGTTGGGAGCGGAAAGCGGTTGCAAAGTTACGCATATTTTTTTAACCACAAAATATTTGCGAACTATTTTTCAAAAATATTTTGTTCTTATCTTTCATTCCACAATACATATGCGCACTAAAGGCGAGGGTAATAAGCTGTTTTACAACAGATAAAAAAGGGCAACGATGCAATTATATCAAGTTTTAACTGCGCCGCTGCCCTTTATCAATATTTAGTTTAGAGACTAACGTGCGTTATTTGTTCTTGTCAAGTTTCTCAAGCTGGCGTTCCAATGCGTCAAGACACAAATCCACAGCTTCTTCAAACGTGTCGGCAATCTTCGAGGCAAACAAGTCCTCACTATTAGGTATAGTCAATTTTATCCCGGCTTCCTTGTTCATTGAAGTCTCCGGCTTGACAACCTTTAATGTCACATTGAATTCTGTCACCTCTTCGTGACGACGTGCAAGTTTTTGGGCTTTTTTATTGATGAACTCTTCAAGTTTAACCGTTGCGTCAAAATGAATAGATTTAATCTTTACTTCCATAATGTACCTCCTTTTTTAGAGCCCTGGGATGGGCATGTTTGTAATTAGTTTTAAGTTCACTAAATGTGATATGAGTATAAACTTGCGTTGCTGCGAGCGATTCATGACCCAGCAGCTCCTTTACGCTGTTCAGCTCAGCCCCGTTGTTGAGCATGGCCGAAGCAAACGTATGCCTCAACACATGCGGACTCAACTTCCGGCCGCTACCCGCTGCCGCCAACCGGTCATGCACCACCTTGTACACAAGCGACGCATACAATTCATCCCCGTTTTCTCTCACAAAGAACCTCTCTGGTCTTTCAAGCCCGGTAGTTTCCATTCTCAACCGGCGATAAGCCTCTATCGCATCGGCAAGTTCCCGGCCAAACGGCACCACTCGTTCCTTGTTTCGCTTTCCCAATACTTTCAGTTCTTGCTTAGCCACATCGACATCCACGTCTTTCAATCCAATCAGCTCGGCCCGTCTAATACCGGTTTCATACAGCATCATAACAATCAGCCTGTCGCGTACAGCCTTGAAATCGGTCTCGTCTACGTCGCTATCAAGCAATTCATCCATCACTTCCACCCTGACATAAGATGGAAGAGGCTTCTTGAACTTGGCAAGTTCAAGCTCGGCGGCAGGATTGGCCTTTACAAGCCCTCGCTTCACCAAGAACCTGAAAAACGCCCTTGCAGCCTGCTCTTTCCTTCTTATAGAACGAGCTTTTATGCCATGTGTGTCCAAATCGACGACCCAAGCCCTTAAATCATTTGTCGTAACACTTATCGGGTCAAAGTCTTCTTCATCGGGCGACAAAAACTGTTGAAGCTGCTTCAAGTCTTGCCTATAAGCCGAAACGGTACAAGCTGAAAGATTCAACTCATACCGCATATACTTTAGAAAGTCATCCACGAGCTTCATATCGGGTTATTTTCATTGCTTTGGTACGAATATAAGAATTTATTTCAACCAATCCAAAATTTAACCGCGTTTTTTCTCTTGTTTTTTTGATTATTAACCGGCATTAAACAAGTCGCTACACACCAATCCACGCAAATAAAACTCGAGCCGCACAAACAACTGTAATACGACAGATAAAACTTACTGTTGCGAAGATTCTATCTCGGCAAGGATTTTTTTCAACTCTTCGTCGGTAGCCTGCAATTTCGACTTGCAAAACTTTAGCAACTCCAACGAACGTGAAGTGAGCGCCGACAGGTTGTCGATGCTGCACGAGTCGCTCTGCATCTCCCTTACTATTTTCTCCAATTCGGCAATTGCAGCCGAATAAGTCATTTTCTTCTCTTCTTCCATAAAAATTGATATGATATTATTGTTTCATTCCTTTATTTATTCTCTGCAATTTCGTCAATTGTCGAACCAAACGAGCCGTCGGCAAGCCGTACCGACACCTTATCTCCTTTTCTCAAATTTCCAACCTTTGCAACCGCATTGCCATTGATTCTCACTATTGAATAACCTCGACGCAAAGTTGACATCGGCGACAATATCTCCACTTTGTCATGCAACGTGTCTACACGCTGCCGTTCTCTTGCCATTACCTGCTTCTCGGCCTGCAATATGGCCTGTCCGAAAGACTTCAGCCTCTCGCCCGACCCCACTATGCGGCCATGAACGGCAACAGGGAGCGTCCGCAATATCGATTCAAGTCTTGACATGCTCGATGAAAGTTTGTTGGTCACAAGCAGCGGTATGTTGCCTGAATAATAGCTTAATTGCTGCGTCGCGCTGTTAACATATTCATTTGCCAATCTGGCTATTACGTCGGCATAGCCCGAAATTCTGTCAAGTTCCCCTACTCCTCGCCCTATCAGCCACTCGGCAGCCGCAGTCGGGGTCTTCACCCTCACTCCAGCCACATAGTCAAGAACCGTCACGTCCCTGTCATGGCCTATGCCGACAATCACGGGCAACGGGAACTGCGCCACATGCGAGGCAAGCGTGTAGTCGTCGAACGAATTCAAATCGGATGTCGAACCGCCTCCTCTTATGATTACGACGCAATCAAACACATCAAGGTTGTCATTTATGCGATCCAACGCTGCGAGTATCGTCGAGGCTGTGTAAGCTCCTTGCATCGTTGCCGGAAACAGGCATGTGTAATACTTCAATCCGTATGCATTGTTATGCAACTGGTTCATGAAATCGCCATAACCGGCCGCACCGGGAGCCGACACGACTGCTATGCGCTGCATCAACGACGGCAACGGCAACTGCTTGTTCATGTCCAATATCCCTTCTTGCTTCAAGCGCGCCAGTATCTCGCGTCGCAGCCGCTCCATGTCGCCAAGCGTGTAGGAAGGGTCTATGTCGGTTATGATTACCGACAACCCATATTGCTCGTGATAATTCACGCTTGCCTCCACCATCACCTTAAGCCCGCTTTTCAAGTCTTGACCTGTCGCAGCGAGGAACTTTGCCCTTATCTCATGCACACGACTCGCCCATATTATGCCCCTGACTTTGGCCACCGTGGCTCCTGTCGCATTTTTCTCGACAAGCTCAAGATAGCAATGGCCTCCACGAAATGCCACGTCGCTCAAGTCGGCCACAATCCAGCAGTTCTGCACCAATGAATTGGTAAGCAACCGCTTTATGCGATTATTAAACTCATGAAGCGATATAGCTTTTGTTCCTTGTAATTCCATCTATAATTACATAGTTGAATTAAACCGTAAAAAAATAGTGTTGTCACATTCCTGGATACAGGAATAGTGCAGCACAACCAATCTCAACCAAGATACAATATTCGGCAAAATTTGTCGAAAAAACAAGCAAAAGGGAACTTAACCGACGTTTTTACCACCTTTTCCGTCTCGACACATGTCATATCCATTTATTATGAGTATCTTTGCACAATCTTTTACACAGCCGCATGATGGCTGCATTACATTCATTTTCAACATTAAGAATTTAAACAACCCGATATGGCACTTCAATGTGGTATAGTAGGTCTGCCCAATGTTGGCAAATCGACCTTGTTCAACTGCCTTTCAAATGCTAAGGCTCAATCAGCAAACTTCCCTTTCTGCACCATAGAACCAAACGTTGGCGTGATAACCGTGCCCGATGAACGACTCAACAAGCTCGCCGAGATTGTTCACCCTCAAAAAATAGTGCCCACAACCGTTGAAATAGTGGACATCGCAGGATTGGTAAAAGGCGCATCCAAAGGCGAAGGTCTCGGCAACAAGTTCCTTGCAAACATCAGGGAAACCGATGCCATAATACATGTGTTGCGCTGCTTTGACGACGACAACATCACTCATGTTGACGGCTCGGTCGACCCGGTACGCGACAAGGAAATCATCGATTACGAATTGCAACTGAAAGACCTTGAAACAATCGACAGCCGAATTGCAAAAGTTCAAAAACAGGCTCAAACGGGCGGTGACAAAAATGCAAAAATACAATATGAGGTATTAAGCCGCTACAAGAAAGCCCTCGAGCAAGGCAAAGCCGCACGCACAGTCTCTTTTGAATCCAAGGATGAGCAAAAAATCGCCCATGACATGTTCCTGCTGACGAGCAAGCCTGTCCTTTACGTCTGCAACGTCGACGACAAGAGTGCCGTCAATGGCAATAAATATGTCGATATGGTAAGAGAGGCAGTAAAAGAGGAAAATGCCGAGATACTTATCGTCGCTGCCAAAATAGAATCAGAAATAGCCGAATTCGACTCTTACGAAGACAAGCAAATGTTCCTCGAGGAAATAGGGTTGGAGGAGTCGGGCGTTAACCGCCTCATCAAGGCTGCCTACAAGCTGCTCGACCTCGAAACATTCCTCACAGCAGGGCCTCAGGAAGTCAGGGCATGGACATTCCGCAAGGGAAGCAAGGCTCCGCAATGCGCCGGCGTGATACATAGCGATTTTGAAAAAGGTTTTATCCGTGCCGAAGTTATCAAATATGAGGATTACCTTGCATTAGGCAGTGAAGCTGCCGTCAAGGAAGCCGGTAAAATGTATGTCGAAGGAAAAGACTATATCGTCCAAGACGGCGACATAATGCACTTCCGCTTTAACGTGTAAGACTTGCATTACCAAGAAACTTTCGCCTTGCCCATGCAAGGCTTGATAAAATATAAAACGTGGCATGACGTGCAGGTCCATCCGTCATGCCACGTCATGTTTTACTTGTATTTGTAAACATATTATAGTACTTTTGTTTATATGCCCATATTCGACACATTGCACCTTGAAGGTGTAAACATATACATATGGAAGCTCGACGAATCTATCGACGAGCTTGTAGTGGCATGTCATGACCGAGGCATAGAACCTGATAGTAGTGCAATGGCATGTAAATCGACCAGTCGGAAACGGGAAAAATTGGCCGAACAATTATTGCTCCGAGAAATATTCCATGCTCCTGTCAAGCTTGAACACGATGCAAACGGTGCTCCGCTAATCAACATTCACGGCATTTCAATATCGATAAGCCACACCGCCGGCTGGCTGTGCATGGCATTTACGAATAGCCATCGCTATATGGGAATCGACATTGAAGCATTTAACAAAAGAGTCCTCAACGTAAGGCAAAAATTCCTCAACGACTACGAGCTGGCGTGGATTCCATCTGAAGACATAACAGCCAACATGCTGGCATGGACGGCAAAAGAAGCCATATACAAGGCCAACTTAACTCCAGGCACAAGTCTCGCCGGAGGAATTAACCTTGACCGTTTCGCCATATCAAGCGACATGCCGATAAGATACAAAGGGCATGTCATCGCCTTGAACCGTACATTCTCCGTAGCTTCGGAATGTAGGGATAATTTCATTTTATCTCTTGCAATTCTTGAATAAGAACTAATAATAAAATATCTACAGATGAACATTCAAAAAATTATCAAAAATCTGGCTGTAACGGCAATTGCCGGAATTGCCTGCACTCCTGCCGCCGATGCTTGCACAAGTCTTGTCGCCGGCAAGGATGCTACAGCCGACGGCTCGACACTTGTCACTTATGCAGCCGACTCCCATGTCCTCTACGGATTCCTGCAACACTTGCCTGCTGCCGACCATAAAAAAGGCGACATGCGTGAAGTACGCGAATGGGACACCAACAAGTTGCTTGGCTACATACCAGAAGTGTCTCACACCTACTCTGTTATAGGCAACATGAACGAGCACCAAGTGACAATTGTAGAATCAACATGGGGTGGGTATCCCGAACTTGTGGACACTACAGGAATAATCGATTACGGCAGTTTGATATACATCGCGTTGCAACGCAGCAAGACGGCTCGCGAAGCAATAAAAGTAATGACCGACCTTGTTGCCGAACATGGGTATTACAGCAGTGGAGAATCTTTCTCCATAGCCGACCCCGAGGAAGTCTGGATTATGGACATGATAGGCAAGGGCGGACATGAAAAGGGGGCCGTATGGGCTGCCATCCGCATCCCTGACGATTGCATTGCAGGCCATGCCAACTTCCCAAGAATACGCACAATACCGTTCGACGACAAAGAAAATTGCGTGTATTCTCCCGACATTGTCTCTTTTGCACGCAAAATGGGATACTACGAGGGCGATGACAAGGATTTTGATTTTGCAAAAGCCTACGCTCCCATCGACTTCAGTGCACTCCGAGGATGTGAAGCGCGTGTATGGGCTTATTTCAACCGCTTTGCAACCGGAATCGACCGTTACCTGCCATACATCAACGGCAAGAAAGGTGCAGAAATAATGCCTCTGTATATCAAACCCGACAAGAAAGTAGGCGTGCGCGACATGCAAAACATGATGCGCGACCACTTTGAAGGCACACCTTTCGACATGACACTTGACGCTGGAGCTACCGAATGGTGGGGAGTTCCTTACCGATACCGCCCGATGGATTTCGTCGTTGACAGTGTCACTTATTCACAAGAGCGTGCCATTGCAACACAACAGACTGGCTTTGTCCTCGTGTCGCAAATGCGTTCATGGCTTCCAGATGCCATAGGAGGAATCCACTGGTTTGGTGTCGATGATGCCAACACTGCCGTTTTCGTCCCAATGTACTGCTCGATGACCGAAGTGCCTCACAGCTACGATGTAGCAACGGGCGACATGTACACGCTGAACTGGGAATCGGCCTTTTGGGTCAACAACTGGGTTGCCAATCAAGCTTACAACCGCTATTCCTTGATGATTGGAGACATTCGAAAGGTGCAGAATGCCTTGGAAGACAAATTTGAAACAGAACTTCCGGCTCTTGAGCAACAAGCTCTTGAATTATACAAAAATTCGCCCGAAGAGGCTATTAAAATGCTCACCGGCTACTCGGTCGATGCTGCCGAATCGGCAACTCTGAGCTACAAACAATTGGGCGAATACCTTTTCGTTAAATTCCTTGACGGAAATGTCAAAAAAGAGAAAGATGGCAAATTCTTGCGCAACAAGGACGGATATCCCGAAAATCCCGACTTCCCGGGATACACTCCCGAATACTACCGTTCGGTTGTACGCTCGTCGGGCGATCGCCTCAAAGTAATACAACCCGAAAAATAATCCTTTGCGGAATTCATAAAGAAATGACGTGCGCTATTCGTGGTGCACGTCATTTCTTTATCATAGCCGGCATAAGCATTCACACGCTGTCCTCACCGGTCCTTATCACAGGTACTTTTATTGTCTTGTGGAATGGGATGAAACAAGACACTATGGCTATTACTAATGTTATCACAAACAGCCATCCCAATATCGACTTCAATGCCAGCAGCGTGCTTTGCTGCTGCAACACTCCATAAAGGGTGTTTGTCGCCATCTGCATTGCCTCATCGATGCCATGTCCCTGCCCTATGCCATTGGTCAACGTCGATGTGTAACGCGAAGCTGCAAGCGGATCAAGCATCGTCATATTTTCCGACAATTGCACCATGTACCTTTGTTGTAAATAATACAACAAATTACTGTAAAACGACGATGCAAAAACCGGTGCAAGCACGGCTCGGAATGAAATCAGGAAAAACGCATTCGACAACAATAATTTCGGATTCAAGTCCTCAACTGTGAAAAGTCCGAAAGCGGCAAGCAATGTCAGCATACCAAGACCTCTGAAAAACAGCGGAACATATAATGATTCATAAGTGCTGCCTGGTGAAACCGTGAAATACAGGAACCCGAAAAAGAATGTAAAACATGCCATGCCTGCACCTATCAAATACCTGAACCTCCATCGCTGCCACCTGAACCACCAGAAACATACTACTCCGCCAAGGACGTATCCCGGCAACAGCCATACATAAAGCGTGTAGGTGTGCGTATTGTCGATTTGCAATATCGTTGTCATGTAACTGCTCAGCAACGTTGTTGATGTGCTGAAAAACATCACAAGCATCATATAAAAGTAGCCCAATATAGCCTTCCATTGGAACAGAGGCTTCAGACTGACGTATGGCTTGGGCGAGTAAAGCTGCATCCACACAAACAGGGCAATCAACAACGGAGCTATGACGATGTAGATGCACAACCGTGTCGAAGCCATCCAGTCAAGAACTTTTCCGTAAGTCATGACATAGGAAAGCATCAGTATGCCGATGGCGATGATGAACATCTCCTGCACATGCAATTCCTTAAGCGGAATGCCCTTGGAAGGACGGTCATGACGCATGAACACTATTACCACGATTATCGCCACTACGAGCATCATCATCATGAAATAATACATGTACTTCCAATCATAATGATAAGCGAGCAATGCCGTAACTACCATCGACAATTGGCCACCTCCAAACACCACCGGGTAGAAATATGCGTAAAACTCGCTGCGGACATCCGTAGGGCTGAACACCAGTTTTATGCGCCTTATGACCCACAGCATGATAAATCCTTTCAAGAATCCTATCACAAAACTTAGCAACACCATTATGTCGGGTCCCGACCTTGCGCACATCCAGCTCAGAAGAAATTGCAACGTGAGGTCGACAAGCAAAAACGACTTGCTCGAAAACGAATCAAGAATCTTGGGAACTATCGGGTATGCAACTGCCATGCCGGCTGCGGCGGCATAATATCCGAGTGTTATTTCTTCGGTGTACATGCCCAACGTATTGGACACCTCCACCATGCTCCCGGTATATGTTCCGTTTATCATCGTGATGGGCAACATGATGATGAATACCAAGACTATCGCCAGCCAATCGGGTACCCACCGTCTTACCGGGATATCAAGCTGCTGGGCTGTCATCATTTCCGTAAAGCTTCAGTTTCGACCATCATTCCGGCACGCAGCAAGGCCATGTCTTCAACCGACACATTGTCAAAATCGATTCGCACTGGAATCCTTTGCTGCACTTTAACAAAATTACCGGCAGAATTGTCGGTAGGAACCAACGAATATTTTGAACCTGTCGCTTCCGAAATTGCCGTGACATGTCCTAAGAATATCTTGCCAGGCACTCCATCTACTTTTATGCGCACAGGCTGGCCTATGTATATATTGGCAATCTGCGTTTCGCGATAATTTGCCGTAACCCATTTGTCGGTCTGCCTCACAAGATACGATAGTGTTTGCCCGGCAGCCACGTATTGTCCGGCTTCAAGCGTCCTGCGCCCCATGTATCCGTCATATGGCGCAAGTACTACCGTGTACGACAAGTTCAGGTCGGCAAGATCAAGTGCGGCTTGCGCCCTTAAGATTCCGGCTTCCATGTTCACTTGCCGTTTGCTTGTCTCGGTATATTGCGACTGTGCTGCATCCTTCTGCCTCAACAATGCCTCATAGCGAGCCTGGGCAGCTTCATAGTTAGCCTTCATCTGCTCATATTGCTGGCGAGGCACCGATTCGTCGGCAAGTAATCGCTCATATCGCATATAATCCTGCTCGGCCTGCCATAGTTTGGCCTTAGCTTCGGCTATATTGGCATCTTGCTCGGCTATGTATGTCTCCGATGTCTGAATACCTGAATTCAGCACATCACGCGCACCAACGGCATCAAGCAATGCCGCCTGCGCCTCCTTCTGCTTTATGGCATACTCACGATTGTCAAGCACCAGCAAAGTGTCGCCCTTGTGCACATACTGATGCTCATGAAAATATACTTTATCTATGTATCCTGCTACTCTTATGTTTATCGGAACTATGTACTGGTCAACAAATGCATCGTTTGTCACCTCATAGTTTATATATCGCCAAAAGTGATTTACCGTCCAAATCAATCCCGAAACAGCAATCAACAGACACACCGTGTTCAATATCACATTACGCCGGCGACGTCTGACAAGCCGCCTATGCCTTAATTCCAACGTACTCATATATACAGATTTTTTTCATTGGTTATTAAACATTACAGGTTACCGACTGCTCGTTGCAATTCATAATAAGTCAGCACCACTTGCGTGCGAGCCGTAGTGAGTTGCAGCTCGGCATTCAGTCGCAAATTATCGGCGTCAAGCAAATCGGTCAATATTGCGAGCTGGTTCAGATACCTGTTGCGCATGATTCTATAATTCTCCTCGGCTTGCTTCACCGACAATTTCAAAGCCTCGACACGGTCTATGGCCTCACCATGACGCAAATATGCGTTGCGCACATTGATGCGTATAGACTGCTTTTTTTGCTCCTCGGCATTCTGCATCAACATCAAGCTGTGCCTTGCCTCCTTGACCTTGTGCCTGTTACTGTAAAGCGATGACAATGAATATGTAAACGACAGCCCGATATTCCATGTGTTGTTATACATGTCGACCATTGTTCGCGCAATGGGTCGGGCCAAGGCATTTGACGCATATAAAGACAGGCGAGGCATGTAATCGGCCTTGGTCAAGTCTATATTGTTGCGTGCTTGCGCAGTGCGCTGCTGCAACAACAACATGGACGGATCGTTGAAATAAGCTCTCGACACATACTCTTCATAGCTTCCCAACTCAAAGACTTGTCTCAGCAATGTAGTATCGGGACGCAACAACAAGCTCTCATCCAATCCGAGCAATATGTCAAGCTGCTGGGAAACAAGGCGTATATCATTTTCTGTCTGTAGCAATGAAAGCCGATTGTCGGTCAATTGCATCTCGCTGCGCAAGACATCGTTATTGGTTATTACGCCTTCCTCCTTCAATCGCCGTATATCTCTTAAACGACGTTCCGACTCCTCGATATTTCGTACCAACACGAAATGTTGCTTGTACAAGCTGAAAAGGCTTAGGTACTGCCTCAATAATTCCATTTTCAAGTCGGCCTTGTCACTGGCAGTCTGCAAAGATGCAATTTCGCGGTCGATGTCGGCGCTTTTAATTTTATACCTTATCCGGCCACCTTCATAAAGCGGTTGCGTAAAATCTACAGAATAATTTTGTTGCCAGTCGGGGGTCTCAGGTCGAGTAGGATCGGACAAGCCTCTTTGAAACACTACCGGCTGGCCTATAACGCCTGCTTGCAATCCTATTTCTATATCGGGCAGCATCGACATTCTGGCAGTCTTGCTTCGCTCTTCGGACATCTGTTCTTGCAACCGGTCAGCTCCCAACTGCAAGTTGCTGCTAACGCCCAACTCGAACAACTGCTCTATATTCAACTCCAAAGTATCCTCAGGCAAAACTGCTTGTCCCGACAGATTCCAATTCATTGTGGCAAGCACTACAAGCAGCAAGTACACACTTTTAACACGATTCAAAAGCATTCTGCAATATCTTTAAATGCGATAAAGTTTCTTTCAATTCATCCTTTCCTATCATATCCTCAAGCATTTGGTAATAATCCATCAGCAACGGCATGACTCGCTCGTGAAACTCTTCTCCTTCGGGAGTCAGAAACACAAGTTTGTTGCGCCTGTCTTGCCGGTCCTCCATGCGACACACTAATCCTTTCTTTTCAAGATTGGCTATCAAATTGGTTATGCAAGCCTTGTCCTTCGCAATACACATCGCAAGTTTTTGCTGGCTGATGCCTTGTTCCTTCTTTAAACAGACCAGAACCTGCAACATCTCAAATGTTATTTCGGCCTGCATGTTTTTCAACAATCTTTGTATGGCCTGGCGTGAAGCCGTGCGTGTTTTAAAAAGTTGCAATACGCATTCACGCGAAACCGAATTTTCGTTACGATTCATCTAATAAATGCTAAATACCCGTTTTTCGCGTGCAAAGTTAATATTTTTTTACATATTAGTAAAATATTTGACTATTTAAGGATACAAAAAAACAAGGGTGCACAACAATGATGCACCCTTGTAGAATATTCATTCTCCCTATAACGAGGAGTGTCGATTTTTCTTACAAGTTGGATTTAGTTTCCAGCTTCAGTTTCTTCCAACGGCTTTACCGTGATATATTTGCGATTGGCTTTTGTAACAAATGCCACAGTACCATCGATCAAGGCAAACAATGTATGATCCTTGCCCATGCCGACATTTACACCTGCATGGTGCACTGTACCGCGTTGACGCTTTATAATGTTACCTGCCTTAACACGTTGACCACCGAAAATCTTAATACCGAGTCGTTTGCTTTCCGACTCACGACCGTTCTTAGAACTACCTACACCTTTTTTATGTGCCATTTTCTTCTGTAATTTTTAGTGATTGTTAAGCAACGACTTCTTTAATAATAACCTTAGTAAAGCATTGGCGATGACCGTTTTTGCGGCGATAGCCTTTTCTTCTTTTTTTCTTGAACACAATTACATGTTCACCTTTCAGATACGGAGTCGATACTTCGCATACTACCTTTGCACCTTCTACGGTCGGTGCGCCTACCTTGATGTTGCCATCGGCATCTACAAGCAATACATTGTTGAATTCTACTGTATCACCTTCTTTAGTTTCATCACCAAGATATTGGACATACAAATATTTTCCAGCCTCTGCCTTGAATTGCTGTCCTTTGATTTCTACAATTGCGTACATCTGTATTTTATAAATTTTACAGTTAAGTCCGTGAGGCGGATGCCCAACCGGCACCACTTAATCGAGCCTATTCGGAACGAGCGTACAAAAGTACTATATTTTTATCGCTTTACAAAATTTCAATTTCAATAATTCGACAGTTTATTTCGTTTTTAACGTTTCATCGCTGCTGTTTTACTTTCAACAGCTTATACGCACTTTATTCTTTATATATCAGCACTGTCGCATAAGCCGATATTCCTTCTCCGCGACCGGTATAACCGAGCTTCTCGGTAGTTGTCGCTTTTATCGAAATGCAATCGATGTCGCAATTCAAACATTTGGCCAATTCGGCTTGCATAGATGGTATGTGCGGATTTATTTTAGGCTGCTCGGCACAAACAGTCACATCTGCATTGCCGAATTCATACCCTTTCTGCCTGACAAGCTTGATTGCCTCCTCAAGCAGCAAGCGGCTGTCTATGCCTTTGTACTTAGGATTGGTATCGGGAAAATGATACCCTATGTCACGCAAATTAGCGGCACCGAGCAACGCATCGCACAAAGCATGAATCAACACGTCGGCATCGCTATGTCCAAGAAGCCCGAATTTGTAAGGAATCTGCACGCCTCCAAGCCACAAGTCGCGTCCTTCAACAAGCTTGTGCACGTCAAATCCCATGCCTACACGCACATTTACCATTTTTCTTCAAGTTTTGATTAACGACGTCCCAACAAATCTTTGATTCCATCCATGTCAAACGACAATGTAAATCGCAACGTCTGGTCAAGCGGACTGCTCTGCGCCGTGGCAATCATGTAGGCCGCATCGAGCCTTATCACGTTCAATGCAAAACCGGCACCAAGACCGAAATATTTACGGTTTCCCTTCATGGCGTTTTCATAATAATATCCGCCACGCAAGAAAAACTGCTGGTTATAATTATATTCGGCTCCTATGGAAAAATTTATTTCTTTCATTTCCTCTCCGAAACCGCCCGGAGCATCGCTGAACGAGTTGAATATACCTGATATAGGCGACATATCGCTCCAATCTTGCAAAGCCTCTTCATAAGCCGTGTTGTCTTCATAGTCATCCCGTCTTGGCTTCGCCGGAACAAGCAACTTGTTTAAATCGACTGACAAGGCAAGGTTATGATAATCGGCCAACGGGAACACAAACGTCGTACCTAACTTCAAATTTGTCGGAAGAAACGCAGGACTGTTGCCTCCGTCATACGACACTTTCGAACCTATGTTAGATATATTGAAACCCACGGACCATTGGCATTCGTTCCTGCCTATTATGGGATAAGTCGTATAATATCCCGATATGTCGGCTGCAAATGCCGAAGCTCCGCTCATCATCTCACCAGATGCAGCATCATTGTAGCCCAAATTGGAATAAATGTATCGCAATACAACACCCATTGAGAATTTATCGCTCAACTTGCGCGAATAGCCGACATCGAATGACATTTCATATGGATTGACCGACGACAAAGCATTGCCTTCGTTATCGGTAGTGGCAATCTCGCCGAGAGTAAAATATCTCAACGAGGCACTAATGGCCTGATTGTCCTCGCTACCAAATTTCCAATATCCTGCCAAGTTAAGCAATGCGATGTCGTTGACCAACTTGCGCAGCCAAGGAGTATAAGACAATGATACGCCTGCCGAACTGTATGCGAAAGCATATTTTGAAGCATTCCAGTATTGGGAATTGACGTCAGGATCGGTAGCTGCACCTATGTCACCCATGGAAGCTCCTCGCGCATCGGGAGCGATGTTCAATGATGTAACACCTGTCGTGATCGGATTGAATTCTGTTTTCTGAGACCATCCTATATTACTGCCAATCAATAGAAAGGCAACTGCTATAATCAAATTTCTTGAAAAACTCTTCATCAAATGGTTATTAAGTTTGTAACTAACTTATAAAACTGCAAATGCTCCCTTTTATTGTGCTTGGACAGTAAAAAAGCTATGTGATGTCCAACGAGGACTCAAAACAGTTCAAAATTTTATAGTACAATTATACGCCCGGGAGCAGAAACTATAGTCCCCGTCCCTTCTATGGCCACTCCGCTAAATTGATACACTCCCGGAGAAAGTTGATTACCGTCATTGCCAGTCAGGTCCCATGTATAAGGGAAACTGTCAATCTTGGCATTAAACACCACTCTTCCGTTACTGCCCCACACGATGAGGTCGACTACGGGTGACACATATGTTTCTGACTTTTTAATTACAAACGTCGCTTCATCACGGACTACCTCATCCTCTACTCCAAATGCAACATGCGCTTTTTCATGCACTACAAAAAATGACAAATTCCTTTCACTCACATTGCCGGCAACATCAGCCACCGAAAGAGTGAATTCATGCAGCCCTTCAGTGAGGTTGTCGACAGGAAATTCAACATGACCACCCGACTCTGCAACATAAGGGACATAATAATTTCGAATTTCAGGATAAGAAACTGCTCCTCCATCAAGCTGCAAGTTAATAGTCCCGACTGCTGACACTGATTGAAGATTCAAACCTGTGTTGTCGTACAACTCTGCGTGCAACACCACGTCACTACCGGTAATATCCCCGTCACAAAACGACTCGTCATTGATATACATGGCATTTATTGCAGGAGGAACATCATCGCTCACTGCAACCGGTTTATCAAATGGCCTTATCAAGACACTCCTTGTGGAACCATCATAAATCTCACCCGTCTGTTCATTCCAAGCACACACTTTCACTTCCCCATACTCATCAGTAGCAAGACAATTGGCCGGTACGGCAATCTTAACCGAAAATTTCCCGTCCTTAACATATCCGCTTCCTGAAGACAACACATCGCGTGATAAAAAAGCGTCCCGGTTGCTCATTCCTGAAGCCGGAGCTTGCAACGTAGCATAATGAACCTCTTTATCATATAACGCAACCGCGACTGTTCCCGAAAAAGACACATTCACAACACCATTCTTGTCAAGCACTTCTCCTTCCACTTCCATAATGGATTGTGGATACACTTCAGCAGGGGCGCTTTCTACATCAATGCCATTAATTCTGCTTATGTGGATGTCTCGCTTAGGATAAAGCAATTTCATTGCCGGATCTCCAAACAAAACAAAATTCAGTTTGTTGACCGAGGCATTCTTGGTCAACGAATTCTTTGCTTCCATCAATGCCTCGCCTATCGACCGTGTGTTTCCTTCTGCATCAAGAGTAAACAAATTCTTGATTACATGCACATTCAAACTGTCATTCTCATCCGAATAAACCGTCCTGCCCGAGCCTATACCTGCAATGATTCCACCATCGGGACAATGAAACATTTCTTCAACAATACCATGCTCGTCACTATCAAAACGAGCCACATCACATGTTGCAAACGTCCCGAAAGGCAAGAATCGCAAAACATTGCTTTTCACATCTGTCTTGCGCCACAAATCTGCTCGTGTAAGCACATTAGGGGAACCGTGACCTATGAATGTCATAAACAATTGCCCGGACTTGAGCGTTTCGGCAAGCTTTACACGCGCAGCGACAGCCTTGCCGTTTGACAGCGGATATGCCTCGCTGTATATCTTTGTCACCGCAAATTGCGGCAAGCATTCAACCTCAAGCAACTCGGCCACGCCTTCGGCATGATACTCGTGTACACCGTCATCCTCCGAGTCGGCTATTATCAAAGCATTATTTCGCCAATAGCCCCAAGCCGGCGATTCCAAATATTTCAACAGTTTGTCAACTGCGTTACGAGCTTCGACCTCTGTCCTTACAGGCATACGTCCTACGCTTAAGTACATCGGCAATGTATGGAATCCGGTTTGTGAATCATCCGACAAGAAAGTAAAATAATCATCGGTCGTGTATGACTTCTTTTCATCATTGCTGATTGTGCTTTGGAATGTGACAAGCAGATTCTCTTCAGATCCTACTTTTCGATTATCATAAGAGCCATCCCCGAACAAAAGCAGATATTTCAATTGATCCGGATTCCTGTCATACAGCATCTTAAGAAACATCCTTATTGCCGTTGGGTCGGGTGCTCCCGAAGAAAACTCATTGAATACAAGCTGCTGATCGACCACCATCACATCCATACCCTCTTTTTCCTTGTGCATGTCGGCAATTCGTTGAGCTTGCCTTTCAAGCCCGGATGTAGTTATTACCACATAATCGGGAGTCTCCAGTGCATGCAGGTTTTGATTAGGCATAAGCTCAAATCTGCTTATCTTATTCAATTCCTGCTCGGGATTGAATACGACATAAGTTGACCACGAAGTTCTTCTCCCATGCGAAAATCTCAACAACTTCGCATCTCCATCATAAAAGAAGTCGCATTCCACCGGATGTTGCGTGTCATCTATCTGCCACACTTTCATATTGGCCGAAGCGTTGCCAACCGATATCTCGGCCGATGCCGCAAGATCTTCAAAATCAAGTCTTGACTGAGATTCTCCGTCAGGCATCATGTTATGCTGCCTGTAAGTTGCCAAGTAATAATCCAAGAACGCTTCATTCACTACTCCGTCGCATTCCAATGCAATTTCCAGAGATGAGGCATCACTCCAATCTTTAGGTCCTGCCGTGCCGCGTGCTTGGCATTCATCATAAAAAACATATTCGTCGGCAGGGACATCGATGACCGAAGTCCCCGAAATAAAATCGACCTTCTTTCCATCTATCTCGGCCGTTACGACAGCACGTTCCGACACATCGGCACCTACTCCCACTTGCAAATTTATTTCCGACCCTGCCACTATATTCTCCATATTAAGTACGCAAGAATACTTCTTACTTGATGTGATATCTTCACCAAGGAAATTCTTGCCTGTCCGACTTGGAGACACCAGTTCTTGCTCATGATAGCAAAAAGCATAGCTCTCGGTTATCCCATTACCTCCAACCGACTCTACATATTGGCGTTTTTCTGGTTCAAGTCTTGCAAATCGTTCGTCGTCAGTAACAAAATAATAACCATGCGATGTGTATGGATTTTGCGACACAGAGAAGTAAGGACTCTCATAATAATCAATTATCTCTACATCGTAAATGCCATTTGCGTAAAAACACACTTTCCCGTCATCAGTCAACAAAGTTGGTACTTGCTCCACGTCATCTTTGCCGACAAGCGTTATCGACTCGGGCAAAGCATGGCCTCCGGCACCAAACACTTTGATGGCAGAAGGATCGTCAAATCCCATCAATTCCAATTCTTCCCGGGTGAGTTCATAAATTCCGTTGTCTTTCACGGCTATTTTTACCCATCTGCCGGAAGCAAGATTAGACTGTTTCTTAAAATGCGAGACGGGAAAAGGCCATATTGCACTCCACGGCAATGTCAGCATGCACGCTATAACCACCGTCCTCAGCAATTCTTGAATGCTCAAGATTGTGTTTTTCATTTCGCCATACTCGATAATCTCATTTTACTTTGAAACGTAGCACCTCTTCATTGCCGCACTTGGCAGTAATCACGGTGTTCATGGTCAACCTCGTTTGTTCATCAGGAGTGCATACATATATGTAATCACCTATCTTCAATGTGAAATATTTGCTCACATATTCTATTATTTCATCAAAATCCATCTGCAACATATCGACATTACCGGCAAAACAAGTGCTGCCGTCTATCGCCACCGAAAACTCTCCGGCTCCATCTTGAAGAGATTCTTTTTTAACAAAACTGCCCAAAATGGCAGCTCCGTCAAATGCCATTGCCAATGCACCGGCATCATCCCCGTCAAATTTATCTTTCATTCCTTTGGCCTTGACGGCAAGGCCAACCGTAACCTCGTCATAATATCTGTAAGCAAACTTGCGCGAGATATTCTTGCCAAGCCTGTTCACATGCAGCACCAAAGATGGAGAAAACTCAAAAGACTCGGCAAAATCCGGGATGAAAAAAGGTTTCCCGTCTTTCAACAGTGATGAATCGCTCATAAGATGCACCGTTGGCTTCAGATTTCCTTCATAGTTGCCGTAATTTCCTGATATTCCTATTACTTTCATTTTCTCAAACGTTTATTTTCATCAAGACGGTTGTACATCACCGCAAGATGCGCATATATTGACGTATTTTGTATCACTATGTCGCTGCTTGCTTTTATGCGGAAAGGTGTGAAATTCCAAATAGCTTGCAACCCACATGCTATCATCGTGTCGGTGGCATCTTGCGCATGTTCCACCGGGACGGCAAGAATGCCTATTTCCGTATCATATTCTTTCTGCTTCTGCCCCAATTCGTCCATGCCGAAGATTGGCACTCCGCATATCGTCTTGCCTACGACTTTAGGATTAATGTCGAACCCCGCCACTATGTTCAACCCGTATTGCGACAAGCCTTGATCTTGAATCAAAGCCGAGCCGAGACTTCCAACTCCTATCATGAATGCCTTGTGCCCTACTCTGAACCCAAGGAAATCCGAAAGCTCGTTAACAAGCGTTTCCACTTCATAGCCGATGCGCGTTTTACCTTTAATGTTAAGAAACGACAAATCCTTGGCTATTTGCGAAGCATCCACATTTATGTCTTTGGCTATCTGTGTCGACGATACATATTCCACTTTTTGCGAATGCAACAGGTTGACATAAGCCAGGTACCACGGAAGACGTCTCAACGTAGGTTCCGGCAAAATAACTTTGGTCTCGCTTTTCATCTCCTCCATCAATGCAACGATTCTATATCAATCTCAAAATTAGCAATTATAATCCAATTTGACAAAACCATATTCCTGCCAACCGTCATAAAACAACATGGTCGCCGCACTCCGCATTTGCATGAAGTGGGGCAACCATATTGTTTACCTATACTATTATTATTGTCGTTATGCTATTCGTTAATTGCGGTTTCCAAAGAAGCGCAACAAGTATAAGAACAAGTTCACAAAATCAAGATATAGCGACAACGCACCGATAGTAGCCAACTTACCAGCCTGTGTTTCATCAACCATCGCAGCCATGCGCTTGATCTTCTGAGTATCCCATGCCGTAAGGCCTATGAAGATAGCCACACCGGCAAAACTGATAATCCATTCCAAAGCACTGCTATGCAAGAAGATGTTAATTACCGTGCAAATTATCAATCCTATCAATGCCATGAACAGGAATGAACCAATGCGAGTCAAATCGCTCTTGGTAACGTAACCGTAAATAGTCATTGTTCCAAACACTCCTGCAGTAATGACGAATGTAGAAAATATCGAACTTTCAGTGTACAAGGCAAGTATTACCGACAACACGACTCCGTTCAATATCGAATACACATAGAATATCATTGAAGCAGTAAATGAACTCAACTTGTGAAGAGCTCCCGAAAGCACGAACACAAGTACCAGTTCAGCAATCAACAATCCCCAATAAATGGCCGAATTGGATGCGATGGCATAGCGAACTGACGGCACATTAAAACACACATACGATGTCACCGCCGTCACAATCATCGCAAAAAACATCTTGAGATACACGCGTTTCATCACCTTTGAAACGTATGAATCAAGAACTTCTGTTTGATTTGTTTGTAAGTTAAACATAATATAAATAAAATTTGTATAGCATTTCTACATTTTCACCAACCACGCGTCTTGCTACATGCGTTCAGGCACTTCCATGCCAAGCAATCCTGTCGCCTTGCGGATAATGTCGCCTGCGACTTCCGACAACTTGATGCGGAATTTGCGCTTTGCCTCATCGGCCTCACGCAAGATAGGATAATCATGATAGAATTGATTATATTCCTTGACCAAATCATATACATAATTGGCAATCAACGCCGGGCTGTAAGTCTTTCCGGCTTCCTCCACGATTGCAGGGAAATCGGCAAGCTTCTGTATTATTGCAATCTCCTTGTCGTTAGGCTCGGCAACAGCATCAGCATATTCAATACCTGCGGCAGCAACTTTTCGCAGCAACGAACGTATGCGCGCATAAGTGTATTGAATGAACGGGCCGGTGTTGCCGTTGAAGTCTATCGATTCTTTCGGATTGAACGTCATGTTCTTGCGAGGATCGACTTTCAGAATGAAATATTTCAACGCGCCAAGACCAATTATGCGCGCAATCTCGTCGGCATCTTCAGGCGAGCAGTCTTCAAGTTTGCCAAGTTCTGCGCTCGTTTCCTTGGCTGTATTTACCATTTCGTCCATGAGATCGTCGGCATCGACAACAGTTCCTTCTCTCGATTTCATTTTCCCTTCGGGCAATTCCACCATGCCATAAGAGAAGTGCACCAAGTCCTTGCCCCACTTGAAGCCGAGTTTGTCGAGTAGCAACGAAAGCACTTGGAAATGATAGTTTTGCTCATTGCCCACAACATATATCATCTTGTCGATAGGATAATCCTGATAGCGCAACTTGGCAGTACCTATATCCTGAGTCATGTACACCGATGTACCATCGCTACGCAGAAGCAGTTTATGGTCAAGCCCGTCAGCAGTAAGGTCAGCCCACACCGAGCCATCCTCTCTCTTATACATTATTCCATTTTCAAGGCCTTCAAGCACCTTTGCCTTGCCTTCAAGATAGGTTTCGCTCTCATAGTATATCTTGTCGAAATCCACACCGAGGCGTTTATAGGTAATGTCAAAGCCATCATAAACCCATTGGTTCATCATTCGCCACACACTGCGCACCGTCTCGTCACCGGCTTCCCATTTTTTCAACATTTCACGCGCTTCCAGCATGAGTGGAGCTTTGTTCTTGGCTTCCTCTTCATCCATGCCTTGAGACACGAGTTGCTTCACTTCATCCTTGTAATGCTTGTCAAACATCACATAAAAATCACCTATCAAATGGTCACCTTTCTTGCCGGCTTTTTCCGGAGTTATGCCATTGCCCCATTTCTCCCACGCCAACATTGACTTGCAAATGTGGATACCACGATCGTTGACTATATTGGTTTTAACCACGTTATAACCGTTGGCTTTCATTATGAGCGACAATGAATATCCAAGAAGATTATTACGCACATGTCCCAAATGCAAAGGTTTGTTGGTATTTGGCGATGAATATTCTATCATTACAAGTTCACTATCGGGAGTCGCTTTCTTGAAACCGAAATCAGGAGTCTCGGCAATGTGGTTCAATGTCTTGCACCAAAACTCAGGTTCAATGACTATGTTCAAAAAGCCCTTGATTACATTGAAAGATTTGACTGCCTCGCAGTTCTTCACAAGGTATTCACCTATCTCTTGCGCCGTAGCTTCGGGAGATTTTTTCGAAGACTTCAAAAATGGGAAAACAACTACGGTAAGATTCCCTTCAAACTCCTTCTTTGTAGTCTGAAGTGTTATCTTATCGGCCTCAGTTTCCATGCCGTATAATGATTTTACGGCATCAACCACGCTTTGCGCTATAATATTATCAATCGACATATTCAAATTTATTTATAATGTGCAAAGATAGTGAAAGGTGAACGCAGAGGCAAACAAAAGACAACGTTTTTATGTTTGACTATGCTGAACCGAATCCTATCTTATCCAAAGATACGGAAAGTTGAGTGCAATACAAAAAAAATGAACTTGTTCAAGTTTTTTGTATTGCCGAAACGCGTCCTGTCTATCTGCAAAACCTAAAATGTCACTCGCTCTATTCGCTTTTCAAGCGGATACCATATACGTCCCGACACATTAGCCAATCCGGCATCACCAACTATTCTCATGTAATTGCGCACTTGTTCGTGATATTGCGGCAAATGAGCGGTTCCAAACTTGTAATCAATCACCACCGTTTGCCCATCGGGCGTAATTATGACCCTGTCGGGGCGGAAATTATCCCCTTTTTCCGTCATCACACGCTCGTTATACACCTTGTTTCCGGGAGCAAACCACCCTGCCACCTCGTCATTCTGCGAAACCATCTCCTTAATGAGCGTGCTAACATCATCATACTCAGCCGGCAGAATCACGCAATGCGACTTACAATAAAGCAAAACCTTCTCTACATCCCGGCAATCGTATATCATTCCAAGAATCTTATGAAGCAATATGCCTCGCTCCTGCTGCTCGGTGTAATACACCTCGGGCATGACATATTTAACAAGATCATGGCGATTCTCCACAAAATATGGAGACATGGGCATGACATCCTCACCGGCAATAACCGTTCTGTCGTTCAATGTGGGCGAGCCTGCTTCAAAGCCATTTTCCACGATTTTTACGCCTGTTGCCACATCAGCATTATAGGCATTATTCAATTTATCGACAGTTTCGGAACGCCTCAACACATCTTCATATGAAGACAAGAACTCATCAAGAGTCAACGTTGGCCCTGCGCCCGTGCACTCTTTCCGCTCGGCAAAAACATGCAATTCGTCAACAGCACGCGTGAATGCGACATAAGTTTTATTAAGGGAGTCCGACATGCTTTCACGCTCAAGCTTAGAATAGGCTGCGCCAAGTCTTGAACCTGCAATCTGCTTGAAATATTTTACAGGTACCAATGGAGGAACTATGGTTTTCTTTTCGGCACTTATTATTCCAGTATCAACGATGTCCGTTCCTGGAATCCAAAGCGTGCTGTCGATCTTACACATTTTCCAATTTGCAAAAGGAATTATGACACATGGGAACTCCAGTCCTTTCGACTTGTGTATGGTCATCACGTTAACCGCATCAATTCCTGATGGAGAAGTTATTGACAACTTGTCGCTCACGCGATCCCACCAATTCATGAAAGAACGGATACTCGGATTACCCTTCCCTGCAAACTCAATTACATAGTCCTGCAATGCCTGAATAAACGCATTCTCGCGGTCGCAGGCTTCAGGAGATATTGTCTTTTCTATTATTCGCTCCACTATCGACACGATGCTGTATGACGAATTTCCACGAGGTATGAATTCGTTCATTTCATCAACCGCCTGCTCCACACCTACAACATCGGAAAAACAATTTTCAAGCGACTCTTCAGGACTCAAGCCCCCATTGATTCCGTTTTCATAACGCCTCAACAACCTGTGCAATTTCTCATTCAGCTCACGCTTATTGTTGATTTTCCCGTCCGATTCAACCATGTCGGTGGCAATTCCTATATACCGCAGGTGGCTTATTATAAGCCTTACTGAAGGAGAATTTTTCAACAGCAGCGAGTCGCTCGATATCACTTTCAGATTATGTCGCACGTCTTGCCCGGTATTATACTCAAGCAACCGCTTTATCACCATAGATCCTTCAATATTGGTATCAACAAGAATCGCTATGTCGTTCTGCCTATATCCCCGATCGAGCAGTTCGCACACCCGTTCGGGCAACTTGTCGAGGACAATCTCTTTAAATTTCGAGACTTCACCTTGTTCATCAGCTCCGGCATCTTCCGGGGAAATAAAATCTACTCTTACATCCCCTTGGACCGTACGTTTCTTATTATTGACTTGTTGAACGACATTGGCATAAATGTCGCCAAGCTTCATGAACTTCGCAAACTCTGTGAAAAAGGTGTTGTTGAATTTTATAATGCAAGGCGCACTGCGCCAATTCACACTTTTGGAACCTTCAACTTCCGACTGTCGTGGAAACGATTCCTTTACTTGGTACTGCAATAGCGACGGGTCGGAATTTCTGAACCGATAGATGCACTGTTTTTCATCACCTATTATCAAATTATTATTGCCACTCGACAAACTTTGGCTCAACAAAGGCTTCAAGTTACCCCATTGCAACACCGATGTGTCTTGGAATTCGTCTATCAAAAAATTATTTATCCATACACCTATCCGCTCGTATATGAATGGAGCATCCTGCTCATTTATGACATCATGCAACAACTCGTTGGTGTCGGAGAGCAAAATCAAGTTATTATCTTTACGATACTGGAAAACGCTGCGGCTTATATTTCCCAGCAATCCAAGCATATAGATATTTTTATAAATGGCTCTAAATGTAAGCAAATCATATAGAGACTGCTTCATTTTACTCATTTCCGGAGCCATTACCGAAAACATTGAATCGGGTTGAGGCTTGTTCTTCGGTACTTTTTTAAACACATCAGCCGGACTATCGAGATACACGAGCATATTGTTCACCTTTGCCGACGAACCGGTTTCTATCTTACCGGCAGCAAAGTCGGTAATGACTTTCGCAGGTCCTGATTTTTTTAAATATTCCGAAAATCCATGACTATCTATTGCAGAAAGTATCGATGAAGCCGTTGCTGTCAACGACCGCTCGCTTTCTTTCACACAGTTGGCAACATGCGTTTGCAACAATCCCACATTAGCCCCATTGTTTTCTATAAGGAAATTTTCCATCCCCACATGTTCACGTCTGAATATTTCGGTATTTATAACCGAAGCAAACTTGAACAACGTGTCACTATCGTCATTGGAAGCCGAAGAAAAGATATTCCAATTGCCGCCTTCATCTATCTGCTCACGCACATAATTGTTTATCCACCCCAACGTTTGATTGGAAGCACCTTTCACTCCTTTTATTTTAGACAAGAAGTCATGTATGCCCACCTTCATGGCATACTTCTCATTGAGTTCTATATTATAGTCGTAAGGAACGTCAACCTCTCCGGCAAATGTCCTCAATATTACTTGAAAAAACGAGTCGATGGTGCTTACGTTGAAATTGGTAAAATCAAACAACAACTCATAAAGAGCCGTATAAGCAGCCTTGCGTATCAGTTTCTCGTCCTCGACGCCAAACCTATGGCACAACGTTGCCATATAAGGGCTCTCGCCATTGTTCCACAGCCCGGCAAGCACAGCAAGCTCTTTCACTATACGCTCTTTCATCTCCTCGGTAGCCTTGTTGGTGAATGTCACGGCAAGAATGTGCTTGTGGTATTCCCTCCCTACGTTTCGGGCAAGGCGAAAACACCCCCTACTGTCCTTTTCCCCAAGCAAAAGCGATATATATTCAAGGGCAAGCGTATACGTTTTACCCGAACCTGCCGATGCCTTTATTATATGAAGCATATCAATCCTTGCAGAATGCGCATGTGTATTTTCCTGTTATATCACTCTCGCCTTATACCCTTTTGAAACAAGGAGCGTCTTCAGCTTCTCTCTGAAATCACCTTGTATCAATATTTCTCCCCCTCGAGCTGAGCCTCCTACGCCGCACTGTTGCTTCAAGTCCTTGGCCAATACCTTCAATTCGTCATCGTCACACTCAAATCCAACCATTATAGTAACTTTCTTTCCATTGCGATTACGCTTGTCAAGCATAATGTCTATTCGCTGCTTGCCCGGATCGACCGAGTTTTTCTCCTCCGCCTCAGGTTCTTCATTTTTTATGTTCTCGGGATCAATATTAAAAGCCGCCCCAAGTTTATCTTTCCAATCAATATTATCCATCAAGCCAGTTCTTAACAATTATAAACGCAAATATAGTGCAAGTCGAGGGCAATCTGAAAAAATGAACTTGTTTATTTTTGCACAATTGCCGAGACGCAGCCTATATTATACAAATTAGTGCAAGTCGAGGGGAATCTGAAAAAAATGAACTTGTTTATTTTTACACAATTGCCGAGACACAGCCTATAAATATAAAAGATGCATCACCATTCACAGATGACGCATCCCTTAATTATCCCATTTGCCGCAAGAAAAGCGACAAATTTTATCAATTTATTTTTTCTTCAAAGAAAATTTCTTTCCTTTCAGTACATAAACAAGACTATCGGCAAGATAAGGCGATACATCCTCATATCCCTCCACTGTCATGTAATCTTTCAAGTTTTGCTTGGCAACCAACTCCATTGTAGACGGATTATACGAATAAGAAATGATAGGGAACTCAATCATTGCCTCCACATCTTTCTTCTTTTTCTTCTTTCCGTCAGGAATAACAATAAAGTCGCTCATCGTGGGCTCCTTAAAAAACTTCTCAGTCTCAAGTTCAGCCCAATTACAATCAAATACCCTCACTTGGCTATCGGCAGCAGGCATCATATAAGTCGAGATTACAAATATTGCAGTATCTTTCTTATTTACGATAAGAAACATTTCTGTTGAAGAGCTTTCCGACATCTTAACCGACACATACGCCGAATCGGCTTTTTGCAATGAGCTGCGACCGCCCATGTTATTACCGGCACTGCCATGCTGTCCGGCATCATAGTAGTCAAGCATGTCCATTCTCGCATTCTCCGACAACATCGTGAACACCTCACCAGGTTCAGAGATGAAGAAATCACGAATTGTACGCGCGCCGACCATTGAAAAAGACAACACTACAGCCGCCAATGTCGAATAAACGTATCTTTTCACAATTATTATCTCCTTTTTAATTTTCAATATTTGTAATATTATTAACAGGATGTTTCCCGACAACGTAAAATTCTGAAAAAGCTCAAATTTTCACATTGTTATCGACTTTCATCATATCAGATGTACGCCCTCGCATGCCGGTCAACCTTTGCGACGTTTTCCTTTTTTTATGAAAACATCGTAATTTCCATGAGTTTCCTTGCCTTGTTTCTTTTTGCCTCGGTCGCTACGAGCCTCGCGAGTAGAGAATCCGCGTTCCGAGTCACGTCTTGTGCGACGTTCACCTTTTTTCGACTTCCCTCTTGAATCGGCCTTGCCTTCAAATTTAGAGCGGCGTTTCCCACCTTTGTTTTCTGCGCCATAGTCCTTTTCAAGATCTGCTATTTCGCTATACAGCCTTTTACCGAAGAAATCTGCGTTACGCAATGCACTTGCCACGCGTTGACCGTCACCTTTTCTAACATCAAACAACGAATATCCCGGCAGCAAATCGATTCGGCCGACATCCACACGGTTGCCTTGCACATTTTCGTTGATAAGTTCGATAAGGTCGGCTGCAAAGAAACCGTCGGCTTTACCTGCATTGATGAACAATCGCTCATATCCCGGTTCGGCCACACGACGATCCTTTTCTTCATTGCTCAGTGCTTCGCCTTTTCCTTTTTTCTTCGAAGCACCTTTCCCTTCCTTCTTGTCACTCACTATGTCAAGTTTCGGGGCATCCTTGTAATATTCAAGCAAGCGGTTGAATTCGAGCGACAATACACGTTTTATCAAGTCCTCGCCCGAGAGCCATTCCAGCTTCTTTTGGATACCTTGAATATAATTGTTTATAACATCTTCATTGACTTTTACTTTCTCTATCCTGTCAGCAAGATTATAAAGCTGCTTTTCAATAATTTGATTTGGAGTAGGGACATCTTTACGTTCGAAAGTCTTTCCTATGCGACGCTCTATGTCCTTGATTTTACCTTTCTCGCGCGAATGTATTATGGCAACCGACACACCTGTTTTTCCTGCCCGGCCTGTACGACCGCTGCGGTGAGTATAAGTGGCTATATCGTCGGGCAGACCGTAATTTATGACATGAGTAAGGTCGTCAACGTCAAGGCCGCGGGCAGCCACGTCGGTAGCCACAAGCAGTTGCAAGTTGCGTTCCCTGAATTTCTTCATTACCGCGTCGCGTTGTGCCTGCGACAAGTCGCCATGAAGCGAATCGGCATTGTAGCCGTCAACGATCAACTTATCAGCTATTTCCTGTGTTTCACGACGGGTACGGCAGAATATTATGCCGTATATGCTCGGATTGTAATCGGCCACACGTTTAAGGGCAAGATACTTATCGCGTGCATGAACCAAATAATATATATGCTTTACATTTTCAGCACCTTCATTCTTAGTCCCGATGACAAACTCCTCCGGGTCGTGCATAAACCTCGCCGCAATTTTGGCAATTTCAGGAGGCATTGTCGCCGAGAAAAGCAACATTTTCCTTTCTTCAGGGACATGCGACAAAATATCGTTTATGTCATCAACAAATCCCATGTTAAGCATCTCATCGGCTTCGTCGAGAATTACCGTGTGGACATTTTCAAGATTTACTGTACCACGCTTAATCAAATCTATCAAGCGCCCCGGTGTTGCAACTATTATTTGCACACCGCCCTTCAACGCCTTTATTTGGCTTTCAATGCTCGACCCGCCATATACGGGAAGCACCTTCAGATTATTGATATACTTGGAATAATCGGCAAGGTCGCTGCCTATCTGCAGGCATAATTCACGAGTAGGCGACAAAATAAGCGCTTGAGGCACCTTACGACTCACATCAACCCTCTGCAAGACAGGCAATCCAAATGCAGCCGTCTTTCCGGTACCTGTCTGGGCAAGCGCCACGACATCATTGTCCTCGGTCAACAAATGTGGAATAACTTTTTCTTGTACAGGCATCGGGGCTTCATATCCCAATTCCTTTATAGCTTTCAATAAATCCTCACGGACTCCCAATTCTTCAAATGTCATCATAAATTTTCTTTAGAATACGCGTAAAATAATTCTTTCTGATTAACAACCGGGACGACTTCCCTGTCTCATACGTCCCAAATATTTTGCAAAGTTACATTTTTTTCAACCATTATGCAAATACCAATTAATCAACGCTTCAAGAATCTTACATTATCCGAATTTGCGAAACGCGCCAACAGCAATAAACAAAGCAACGCGCTCCTGCAAATAATGCAGCCAACGCGTTGCGTATATAATTACAGCTATTTATTCTATACCTTGCCAGGCTCGATTACTTCTTGAAATAACGGTTGAAAAGACCTTCGAAACCTTTTCCGTGACGAGCTTCGTCCTTTGCCATTTCATGAACTGTATCGTGGATAGCATCAAGATTAAGCTCTTTCGCACGCTTTGCAATGCGGAACTTGTCGGCATTTGCCCCGGCTTCGGCCATCATGCGCTTTTCAAGGTTGGTCTTGGTGTCCCAAACTACATCACCGAGCAATTCAGCAAACTTTGCAGCATGTTCTGCTTCTTCCCACGCATAACGCTTGAATGCTTCAGCGATTTCAGGATATCCTTCGCGGTCAGCTTGGCGAGACATTGCAAGATACATGCCCACCTCGGTGCATTCGCCGTTGAAATGTGCGTTCAAGTCGGCAATCATTTCATCGTCGCATCCCTTCGCAACGCCAATTTCATGTTCTGAAACGAATTCGATACCGTCCGATTCAACAACTTCTTTGAACTTGCTTGCAGGAACACCGCATTGAGGGCATTTTTCTGGAGCTTCAGTACCTTCATAAACGTAACCACAAACTGTGCAAATAAATTTCTTTACCATAATAATCTTTTTTTAAAAGTAATACCTTAGACTTATTTATCTCTTAATTTTTTCCATTCTTAATATTGCTCGAACACATGCTGCACACGCCATCATAGTAGACATGCGAATGTTCCATGCTGAAACCCTCGGGCATTGCCACGCCCGACACCAGCGCAGGCGGAAGCACGACATCGAATATGCGATGGCAGCAACGGCACAAAAAATGCGCATGCGGCGACACGTCTCCGTCATAATGGATGTTCTTGCTGTCAATTGTCAACACCGACAATGCGTTTTTTTCGCCGAGCAACGACAATGTATTGTAAATTGTCGTCTTGGAAAGAGTTGGCATCTCTTCATGCAGATCCCTGTATATGTCGTCAACCGTTGGATGCGTGCGATGCTTCATCAAGTATCGCATTATCTCCACCCGTTGCACCGACGGCCTTATACCATGATCTAAAAGATGTTTTGCCACAAAATCCATTATTCAGCAATTATTACAATTTTGAATTCATTACAAAATTACAATTATTTTCCTTATTTGCAAAATCGCAATTATCCGATATTCTTAATTTGCCTATAAATTTACATTAAAATATTGATTATCAGAATACAATAAGTTAGTTAATAAATCATAAAATCCTTTTCCCAAACCTATAAAAGCCTGCCACATGTATTTGATGCAATGATAACTTCATTCATATATATTTACTCCTTTCCTTTTTAAATCAGGCAAACCCAAATATATTCATTGTAATATCGGTTTTTTTAATACATTTGCGTTAATATCAAAACTCTGTTTTTATGGATCAAACAAAAGTAGACTTCTATATTACAGCAAATGCAAGCAAATTCCCGGAAGACAAATTATTCTATATAAGGGAGCAGCTTCTACTTGCCGATGACAACAAATGGATGCTTATCCAAACAATAAGCCTCAACGACCCAACAATAATTCTCCTGTTATCTATTTTCTTCGGTTACCTCGGAGTTGACAGGTTCGTAATAGGAGATATCGGGCTCGGAATAGGCAAGTTGCTGACAGGCGGTTTGTGTTTTGTATGGGCAATCATAGACTGGTTTTTCATAATGAAGGCAACAAAAGAGAAAAACTTCCAAAACCTGCTATTGGTGCTCAACCGATAAAATCATGCCATCCCGGCTACCGCACGCACCATTCCTGCGTGGAAATATTGCAAAGAAGAGGATTTGACATCCTCGTTATGCAATATTGACGCAAATGTCGCGTTGTAAACAATAGTAATGAAAAAATTTTTATTGCGACATATTATATTATTAGTGGTGCTGTCGGCAGTCTGCCATATGACATGCCATGCAGCCGGCAACAATGACGACCTGCTCAACAGGCCATACGCCGACCTCAAAAAATTGCATTTCGGATTTTCGGTCGGGATGCACTTCCAAGATCTGAGGCTGGCCAACAATGGATTCATAACAGAAGACGGAGAAGCATGGTTTGCCGAAGTGCCGAGCCACTCACCGGGATTCTGCGTTAACGTGCTCGCCGACCTGCGATTATCTAAATATTTCAACTTGCGGCTATCTCCCGGAATGTATTTCGGAAATAAACGAGTTACATTCCTCGAAACGACAAGCGGACGCGAAGAGACGCAAAACATAAGAAGCAACTATGTCGTGATTCCGCTCGACTTGAAATATTCGGCACTGCGATACAAGAATCTAAGGCCATACATTGTGGGAGGCATTATGGGCGTTTTTGACGTTTCCAAGAAACGCAGCGAGCAAATCCGCCTTGAATCAGGAGATTTTATGCTATCGATAGGATTCGGTTGCGACTTCTACCTGCCTTTCTTCAAGCTTTGTCCCGAAGTAAAGTTCTGCTTCGGGCTCAGAGACTTGCTCGACAAAAAACGCGACGACCTGTCAGACGACCCCGAAATGATGAAGTACACCAAATCCATCAACAGTGCATCATCAAAGATGGTAATTGTAACATTCTACTTTGAATAGGCATGAGTGCAAAAATCAAAACAACAATGATTAGGCTGGCTGCAATATTTGCGGTCGTCCTGTTCACGCACCAAGCCGCAAAAGCACAATCCGACCAGCAATTCACACAATACTGGGCATTGCCTGCCTACTATAACCCTGCTGCTGCCGGCAACAGCGACTCCATCAAAATTACGGCTGCAGGACGCTTCCAATGGGTAGGCATACCTAACGCCCCTGTCACTTTTACAGCCCTCGCCGACAGCCCTTTCAAAGTGTTCGGCAAGCGCATCGGAGCAGGCGTTTCATTCATGCAAGAGAGCCTTGGCTTATACAGCACGCTGAATGTGGGAGCACAACTTGCCTACAAGATAAAGCTATTCGGAGGATGGTTCAGCGTCGGGCTGCAATTAGGAATGGTCAACCAGACTTTCAAAGGCACTGAAGTATTCATACCCGAAGGTGACGAGTTTCACGAAAGCACTGACGACGGCATACCCACCAACGACATTACAGGAACGGCATTTGACCTCGGAGTAGGTGTATTTTTCACTCACAAATATTTTTGGGCAGGACTCTCCTCAACCCATGTGCTACAACCCACAGTGACACTGAAATCAGAGACAGAAGCCGAACGGACATATGAATTCGTAACCGGAAGAGGCCTTTATTTAATGGGCGGCAGCAATATTCCTATAAAAAACACGTTATTTGAAGTACAACCATCCATAATGGCAAAAACCGACATGACATTTTTTACAGCCGAAGCCACCGCAAGAGTGAGATACAATAAATTCCTGTCAGGAGGAATTGGTTACAGATGGAAAGATGCCGTTTCAATTATGGTGGGAGCCGAATACAAGAACTTTTTTCTCGGCTATAGCTACGACTATCCGTTGTCGGCAATATCAAAAGCAAGCAGTGGAAGCCACGAAGTGTTTCTGCAATATAACGTGAAACTTGACTTGTCAGAAAAAAACAAAAACAAACATAAGAGTATTCGAATAATGTAGAATATGAAAAAAGGATTTTTTTATATTATTTTCGTTTGGGCCTTGTTGGCCACATCCTGCATGTCCACACGCAGCATAGGCAGCGGAGGGGAAGTAACCGGCATCGGAGGAACGGCATACACCGAACCCACCCCATACGGAATGGTTCTCATCGAACGCGGGTCGATGAAAATCGGTCCGGCCGAAAACGACAGCATCTGGGGAATAAAGAAAGATGACAGAGGAATATCGGTCGATGCATTCTGGATGGACGAAACCGAAATAACGAACTCAAAGTATAAACAATTCATATTGTGGGTCCGTGACTCAATCATTCGCGAACGCCTTGCCGACCCTGCATACGGAGGCAACGAAGAATTCAAGATTGAAGAGGATGAGGAAGGCAACCCCATTACGCCGCATCTTAACTGGAACAAGGCAATTCCTTGGCGCAATCCCGACGAAGATGAATTGCGCGCAATCGAAAGCGTTTACCGCACCAATCCCATCACAGGCGTGAGAGAGTTGGATCCCGACCAGATGAACTACCGATATGAAATATTCAACCTCACCGAAGCCGCAAAGCGGAAATACCGCCGTGACCCGGCTCGTCGCGACTTGAATACCGACCACCCTGTTTCGGAAGAGCAACCGATAATCTCAAAGGACACAGCCTATATTACCGATGAAGGCCGTATCATTCGCCAGACAATCACTCGTGAATACACCGGAGACTACGATTTCTTGAATACATACATCGTAAACATATATCCCGACACCACTTGTTGGATAAATGACTTTGAAAATGCTTACAATGAACAATACGTCCGCATGTACTTCTCTCATGCCGGATACAACGATTATCCGGTTGTCGGTGTCAGCTGGGAGCAGGCAAATGCTTTCTGCGCTTGGCGCACAGCCTATCTACGCAAAGCCCTTGGCGCGCAAGGCGTATATGTGGAACCATACAGATTGCCAACCGAGGCCGAGTGGGAATATGCCGCACGAGCAGGAATGGACAAGAACAAATACCCATGGGAAGGAGACTTGCCTCTTGATGAGACCGAAGGTTGCTTCTATGCCAACTTCAAGCCGCAGGAAGGCAACTATGTGAGGGACGGTAATATCATTACATCGCAGGCGGGAACCTACGATGCGAATGAATTCGGGCTGTTTGACATGGCCGGAAACGTGAGCGAATGGACATCCACCGCCTACACCGAAAGTGTGAGCAATCGCACATCCGACCTCAATCCTGAATATAAATACAATGCAGCCATAGAAGACCCATACCGCATGAAACGGAAAATCGTGCGCGGAGGCTCTTGGAAAGATGTGGCTCACAACATCAGAAGCGACGTGCGCATGTGGGAATACCAGAACGAGCAACGGTCGTATATCGGTTTCAGATGTGTTCGTTCGGCAATCGGATACCACAAAAGCAAACGAAAATAAAACTCTTCTTTTCACCTTTCATTTTATCGTTTATAACATTTTTTGCACTGGTTATTTATGGGCAAATACAAAAAATATAAAAACAGCATAGAGCGATTCCTTTCGGGAGAGAAGGGACAACGGTTCTTCAACTTCGCTTACAGTATAGGTGCTGCCGTCGTTATCTGGGGCGCACTGTTCAAAATTCTCCATTTGCCGGGTGGCAACACGCTATTGTGTATCGGTATGGGTACCGAGGTGTTGATGTTTATCCTCACAGCTTTCGACAAGCCTGAGCAATCCTACAAATGGGAACAGGTTTTCCCTGTCCTGCGCTCAAACGACCCTGAAGACCGCCCTGACTTCAGTGGTGGCAACGGTGGCGTAATCATCAACGGTGGGAAAACCGGAGCCGATGGCACTGTGGTCATCGAAGGTTCTGGAAACATCGCCGGAGGCTTGACTGGCGGCATAAACATCTCGGAAGAAGACACCCGTTCTCTGAGCGAAAGCATTTCAAAAATGGCTGCCGCGAGCGAGCAATTGTCAAAGATGGCCGAACTGACCGATGCGACACAACAATACTTGTCTCAACTGTCAGCCATTTCGCAACAAATGGAACAATTGCGCTCGACGACCGAGTCTCTCAACAAAGTGTCCGAAATACTGCTCGACAGCTACAAGGCCATCACCGACAATAGCGAAAACATTACTCGCAGCTCGGCAGGATATGTAGGGCAGATGGAGTCGCTGAACCGCAACATAAGCGGACTGAATACAATTTATGAAATTCAGCTCAAGAGCATTTCGACACAACTCGACAGTATCGACCGTGTGAACCGCGGGCTCAAGGATATTCGTGACATGTACGAGAAATCGGCAGCCGAAAGCGCAAATTATTGCGACGAAGCTGAAAAGATGTCAAGATACATGAAGCAGCTCAACAGCGTTTACGAGAAGATGGTAAAGGCCATGACCGTGAACATGTATCGCCCAATGATGCCCGACATGCCTCAAAACGACAAAGACGCGAACAACGAAGCGATCAAATTTTGACACATTTTTTTGTAAGTAAATAACTGAAAGAAATTAATGGCTAATGCACATAATCAGACGGTAGGGCGCATGTCACCAAGACAGAAGATGATAAACCTCATGTATATCGTCTTGACTGCCATGCTTGCCTTGAATGTGTCGAGCGACGTCTTGAATGGATTCACACAAGTGGAAGACGGATTGACACGCTCCAACCGCACCGTTTCTGACAGGAACAGGGCCATATACGCCCAATTGGAAGCGTTCAACGAGCAAAATCCCGAAAAAGGAGGAATCTGGCTCGACAAGGCTACCGATGTCAGAAAGCGTACACAAGAACTATACAGCTTCATCGACAGCTTGAAATTGGCAATAGTAAAAACGGCCGACGGCGAAGATGGCGACATAAGCAACATCCGCAATCAGGACGATACCGAAACCCCTTCGGTCGTGATGCTGGCACCACGAAAAGGGAAAGGCAAAGAACTGAGAGAACGTATCGACAGCTACCGGACATTTGCTGCTTCGATGATGAGCGACACCACAAAGAGAAGAAACATCGAACATGCGCTCACTACTAATCCGCGCGGTAGCGAAGTAAGGGCAATAGGCAAAGACAAGAGTTGGGAAGAAACCCTGTTTGAAAACATGCCAGTAGTTGCTTCGGTCACTCTACTGTCGAAAATACAAAACGACCTGCTATATGCCGAAGGTGAAGTCCTTGGCACACTGCTTAACAGCGTTGACATGGGAGACCTGAGGGTGAATCAAGTCGATGCTTTCGTAATTCCTAATTCGAGGATAGTGATGCGAGGCAGTAACTATTCGGCTAACATAGTCCTTGCCGCAGTCGACACCACTCAACGTCCGCGCATATTCATCAACGGAACGCAACTCGACAACGACCGAGGCATATATGAAATACCGACATCCCGTTCAGGAGAATTCGACTACTCGGGATATATAGAAGTGGAACATGGCGACGGAACGACATCCAAACACGACTTCACTTCATCCTATACGGTAATGGATCCCACCGCTACAATATCGGCCACGATGATGAACGTGCTGTATGCCGGAATCGAGAACCCGATCTCAATAGCAGTCCCGGGTATTCCAAGCAATGCCATATCGGCATCCATGACCAATGGCTCGTTGACTCGCAACGGCAATGAATGGAGTGCGCGTCCCGACAAGGTGGGCACAGAAGCCGTAGTGACAGTCACTGCAACCGTCGACGGACGCAGGCAGACTGTCGCCACTACCAACTTCCGTGTCAGAAAACTGCCCGACCCGATGCCTTACATTGCATACAATGACAGCAAAGGCAATCCAGAGCGTTACCGTGGAGGCAAGCCTTTTGCCAAGACTCTGCTGCTTCAAGCCGAAGGAATCTCGGCGGCAATCGATGACGACATGCTGAATGTGGCCTACAAAGTCCTCAGTTTTGAAACCGTATTCTTCGATTCGATGGGAAATGCGATACCAGAAGTATCATCGGGAGCCAATTTTTCCGACAGGCAAAAAAGCAGTTTCCGGCGTCTCACTCGAGGTAAGCGCTTCTACATCTCGCGTGTAAGGGCCATAGGACCCGATGGAATAGAACGAACCCTTGCCCCAATGGAGGTAATTGTGAATTGACATTGATTGTGAACATAATATTATGACTACAACATGTTTATGAAAACTTTAAAATATATCGTGTCCGGGTTGCTGTTGGTAAGCATGGCAATACCTGCAATGGCACAAGAAAACGGGGTCGTGCGACGTCGCACCCCCGGTGCCCGCGAATCAAAAGACAACGGTCCTGTGATGAGCGAGCGAATGCAATCTTTCTATGAAGAGGTAGAACCTTCCGAGGCCAATCTCGAATGGATGAGGGTAATCTATCGCTCAATCGACTTAACCGACCTGAGCAACATGGCCTTGTATTACCCTGAATTGCCCACCGAAGACGGTTCAAATTTATTCTTCATAATCATGAGGCTGCTTGCCGACGGCAAAATATCGGCATACGAATATCTCGACGGGCGTGAGTTATTCACCGACCAATACAAAATTAACGTGCGCGAGATGCTCGACCGTTTCCATGTATTGTATTCCGAAGCCAAGGGAAGCACCGAAAAGAACCCCAAATTCACAATCGAGGAAAGCGACATACCATCAAACGAAGTCTTGAGCTACTACATAATCGAGAAATGGGAATTCGACAGGCTCAAAGGCCGGATGAACACCAGAGTTACTGCAATTTGTCCCGTTCTGCACCGTACCGACGATTTTGGTGGAGAACCAATCAAGTATCCTATGTTCTGGGTAAAAATGACTGACATAAGGCCATACATGGCACAACAATATGTGTTCACCGACAACGACAACAACCTTGCCCGCTACAGCTATGACGACTTTTTCCAAACAGGCATGTACAAAGGTTCGATTTACAAGACAAAGAACTTGCGCAACTTGTCGATGATGCAAATGTTCCCCGACCCCGACGACTTGAAACGGGCTCAAGACAGCATTGAGAACCGCTTGCAATCTTTTGACAAGAATCTTTGGGTCCCGTCACGTGAAGAGCTTCAAGCATTGGCCGAAGCAAGAAACGGCTCGGGAAATGCTGATTCCACCAACATAAAAGATGAAGTGGAATCGATTGTAATCAAAGACCGTGACGAAGCCAAAGATGAAGAAAAGCCGAAAAACAAACGTTCAAAAAGGAAGAAGCCAAAAGGCTCGGAGGTTAAGCAATCTCAAGTTTCCAATAGCGGCTCGGCTGTCCGCTCGGTAAGAAGGCGCAAATAAGCCTCAGCCTGCATGAAAATCATCACAATAATATAACAGAGCCTGCCCCACAGAGCCAAAACGGCACTCGGGAAGGCTCTTTCTTTTCTACTGCAAAAATACGCCCTGCAACATCTCCACTTATTTCGAAATTTTTCTAATTTTGCGCTCGTTTTAGGTAAAATATTCGAAACATAACCAAACATAGATTATTGAACAAATGAAAAAAAGTTTGATTGCTTTAGGTTTTGGCACGCTTGGGCTGGGAATAGCCGAGTATGTAATGATGGCCATACTTCCTTATGTGGCAAGCGACATGGGCGTTGACATTCCTACTGCGGGACACCTCATTTCAGCTTATGCATTAGGCGTGTGCTTTGGTGCTCCTGCTCTAACATTTGTCAGGAAATATTCCTTGAAAAGAATATTGCTCACACTCGTCATAATAATGATGGCCGGCAACCTGTTTGCCGCACTTTCTCCCAACTTTGCAATGCTGATGATAGGACGCTTTATTTCAGGACTCCCACATGGAGCCTACTTCGGAGTAGCATCCATAGTAGCCGAGAAACTTGCCGACAAGGGGCGAGGGTCGGAAGCCGTATCAATAATGATTGCAGGAATGACCATAGCCAACCTGTTTGGCGTTCCTCTCGGGACGTCGCTCAGCACATTGTTGTCGTGGCGCGTAACATTCTTGCTCGTTTCTTTAATAAGTATAGCCGTACTTTACTACATTTGGAAATGGGTTCCCGAGGTTGAAGGACTTCCGGCATCCAACTACAAGAGCCAGTTCCGATTCATGAAGACCACGGCACCTTGGCTAATCATTTTCGCCACCATGCTTGGCAATGGAGCTGTTTTTTGCTGGTATTCTTATGTAAACCCGTTTCTCACCGAACAAAGCAATTTTTCTGCCGAAATTATTCCGTTCCTGATGGTTCTTGCCGGATTTGGCATGGTTGCAGGCAACCTTATAAGCGGACGTTTGTCCGACAGGTTCTCTCCAGGGCGTGTGGCAGCTGTCACCCAATTATTCATTTGCATAGCCTTGCTGGCACTCGGATTCGTATTCAAGCTGCAATGGGTGACAGTGTCGTTGATGTGCATCTGCACCGCAGGACTGTTTGCAGTGTCAAGTCCGCTGCAAGTTTCAATAATCCACTTTTCAAAGGGTGGAGAATTACTTGGTGCTGCATGTATCCAGACGGCCTTCAACCTTGGCAACGCAATGGGCGCGGCTATTGGCGCGATTCCTCTCCGTCACGGACTGGGTTACCAATACACGGCTCTGATAGCAGTCCCTTTTGCATTAATAGGCTTCATGTTGCTGACAATATTTTTCAAAAAATACGAAAAGCAGGCGAAACTCTGAATCTTGCAATATATTGACAAGTTCTCATCCACCATTGATTAAACTTTCATGAAATTAACGCATCAAAGAAGAAAACATCTCCCAATGAGCGGAGACAAACAACATGTCAGTCACATGCTGGCGGAATCTTTATTAACCCTTTAAATTTAGAAAAATATGAAACGTCATTTTATATACTTACTCGCTACGCTGACATTGCTTCTTTCGTGCAATTCATGTTTTTTAATGCGCGACACCCACAGGAACAGTTACTACCATGAGGCTCCGCCTCCACCACCGCCTCATAAAAAGCCTGTTCGCAGGCCGCCTCACAATATGCAAGCTCCGCCTCCACCACCTGAAAGGCACAACGACAAGCCTCACCGTAAATAACACAATGAATTTTAACAAAAAAACGACGCGAGGACGATTTTCTCATTGTCCTCGCGTCGTTTTTTATCTAATAATTGAATTAATCAATCTTCATCACGATGCATTTGTTGAACGTAGATAGCCTTCATGAGTCTTTTACGCTTTGTCACCGAAGGCTTTTCAAAAGCTTGACGTGAACGCAATTCTTTCACGATACCTGTTTTTTCAAATTTTCTTTTGAATTTCTTCAACGCTCTTTCAATATTCTCGCCTTCTTTTACTTGTACTATAATCATTGTTTTAAAATTTTAATTTTCAATTATTGTTATATGAAATCACTGCCACTAAGTATTGCGGCATATCATGCCACACACTCAACAAGGCTTGTGGCAAAAAGCCTTGCGTTGATGAGATATTTTATATGACGTAAATTATTATTTACTGGGAAATATTCTACAACCTCCTCTCTGTTAGCGTGATTTCATTGAATATTCTCGCATCTGAATCATGATGCGCATAAAACCGACTGCAAAATTACATATTTTCATCCATACACGCAACAGTAAACCAAACTATATACAACAATAAAATCACCAGGTTGCCAAATACTCCACTTTCATAATTGTTGTTAAACATGACTCATTACAGTTGTCTGGCATATCGAATATGTTTACATTTGGATAAATAATTGAATGATGAAAATCCGAGGCAAAATATTAATATCATGCTGCGTTCCATTGATAATGTCGCTTCAAGCCGCAGCACAAGATGCCGTAAGATTTGCATCCGACAAAATTCTGCAATCGCCGCCGGCATTGCAATTACACAACGGAACCTATTCCCGGCAACCTTACACCCTCGCCATGCCAGAAATCAAGCTGCCGCAGACAAATAATGTTGCGGCAAATGACTCTATCGGCTTGAGAAGTGCCGTAACAAGCCGTTATCGATTCAGTGGCACTCCGCAACCCACCGGCAAGGACTTTAATTTCTCCAATAATTTCAACCTTTCATCCAGCAATGCTGCCGGCATCATACACATGTGGGATAACGGCGCTATTTTCGGTTCAAGTTCTTACAACATATTCCCCGGAATGGGCAACATAGCCTCAAGCTCATTTTCTGTAACGCAAGACTTCGGCCGATTCAATTTCACAGGCTCGATAACAGGTTCAAAATTTCATCTCGACAACAATTTATACAATGACTTCAATTTCTCGGGACAGCTCTCCTATCGTCTCACCGACCGCCTTTCATTCAACGTTTTCGGGAATTATTCAACAGGAAACATATACCACTCAATGTCGGCGATGCCGTTTATGCCAAGCACAAGCTACGGTGGAAGCATGTCGATAGTAGTAAGCGACAAATTCAATCTCGAAGTCGGAGCCAACCGATACTATGACCCTTTCAGCAAAAAATGGATTACTCGCCCTATATTAATACCGACAATCGACATTAACGGCACTAAGATAGGAATCGACGTTGGAGGGCTAATATATGAAATAATTCAATCAATAGTAGCACCCGACTACTCGCCGTCATGGAACGGCATCCCGGGACCTATGATGCCGCGACCGGGAGCTCCGATGCCAAGACTGGGGAATTTTCCCCATCCACACCGTTGAAACATAAAAGATGGCTGCCCGACAAATGCCAAGCAGCCATTACCTTCAATTCCGTACCACAATACCTATTCTACAGTGGCAGTTTCATCATCTTGCTCATACCACTTGCTATACATTAAGTAATTACGAGCAATCTTTACGTTAATTTCCTTGCTTTGTGCCGGATCAACCATCTTGATGAATTTGGCAGGCACACCGCCCCACAGTTCATTAGGGCCGATTTTGGTTTTTCCTGTCACCACGCTGCCGGCTGCAACAATGGCACCTTCTCCCACTTCGGCATGGTCAAGCAGTATGCTGCCCATCCCTATCAAAGCAAAATCATGCACTTTTGCCCCGTGAATGGTGACATTATGCCCTATCGACACGTCATTGCCTATCTCGATTGTCGACTTCTCATATAATGTATGCAACACCGACCCGTCTTGAATGTTCACGCGGTCTCCTATCTTTATCGTATTCACATCACCACGCAGCACTGCGTTAAACCAAATGCTGCACCCGTCGCCCATAGTCACGTCGCCCACTATGGTAGCATTATCAGCAAGGAAACAATCTTTGCCTATCTTCGGAGTATATCCTCTGACGCTTTTTATCAATGCCATATCTTATTTTTCTGGTTTTAATTGTTTACAATTCTTTCGTTTTTTCTGCAAGCCAGCATTTTTCCTCTTCGTTCAAGTACGGTGAAAGTCTCTCATATACTTCTTCATGATAATTGTTAACTTGAACAATTTCTTGAGGAGTCAACATACTTTTATCTATCAAAGAACTGTCATAAGGGAATAATGTAAGCACTTCAAACTTGTAGAAATCGCCAAACTCGTCGCTATGTCCTCCATCAACTGTCAACACAAGGTTTTCAGTGCGTATCCCGTAACGGCCTGCCTTGTACACTCCGGGCTCGTCGCTCGTAATCATTCCCGGCAAAAGCGGTGTCGGATTTTCATTGAGTCTTATGTTTTGTGGGCCTTCATGCACGCCGAGGAAATGCCCCACGCCATGTCCTGTACCATGCAAATAGCTCATGCCCTCTTCCCAAAGATATATGCGAGCCAATGCGTCGAGCTGGCTGCCACGAGTCCCTGCCGGGAACTTTGCACGGGCGATTGCCAAATGGCCTTTCAATACGAGAGTATAATCGTGAATTTCATCGGCTGTAGGATTCCCGAGCGATACGGTCCGAGTAATATCGGTAGTTCCGTCAAGATACTGCGCTCCGCTGTCGATAAGCAGCAATCCGTCGGCATCGAGCATCGACGCGCTCTCTTTGCTGGCCGAGTAGTGCACAATCGCTCCATGTTCCTTGTAGCCGGCAATCATGCCGAAGCTGTCACCGCGATATAAATCACTCATGCCTCTGAATTCCTTTCCTTTTTCCCATACGTCAAGTTCGGTGTATTTCTTTGTCCCTGCATTCTTTTCAAGCCACATGAACAGGCGCACAAGTGCCGCGCCGTCGCGCTCCATTGCTTTGCGAGTACCTTCTATCTGCGTTTCATTCTTGCAAGCCTTCAACATCGCTACAGGCGACTTTGAATACACCTTCATGCATTCAAGCGCACGTCCCAACGTGTCGCTCACCTGCGTAGGGTCGAGCAAAATTGTCTCATGCGTGCTTATCTTCCCGAGATATTCTTTCACAGCATCATAAGCCGCAACTTTGACGCCATTGTCATCCAAGTATTTTACAACATCGGCATCCACCTTTTCTTGGTCTATGAACAACACTTTCTTGTCATCCGACAAATATAGGTAGGAAACAAATACAGGCGTAAACTTGACATCTTCTCCACGCAAATTCAGTGTCCATGCTATCTCGTCAAGGGCTGGGATGAATATCGATTCTGCCCCAAGCTTTTCAACTTCGGCAAGTACTCTTGCAATCTTGCTTGACGCGCTTTCACCTGCATATTTCTCTTCATGCACATATATCTTGCCCATAGGACGTTGCGGTCTGTTCTCAATCCACACACGGTCGGCGATGGCAAAATCAGAAGCAAACCTGAAACCATTCCTGCCGCACATTTCCTCCAACTCATTGGCCTTCAATATAGAGAATAGGTATCCATCGACAGCGAGCACGCCTCCATCGGGCATTTCTTCCTGCAACCATTCATTAATGGTAGCCTCTCCGGGAATATCTTCCTTATGAAGGTCGACACCAGAATCTTCAAGTTGCAATCCGGCTTGGAGGAAATAACGCGAGTCGGTCCACAATCCGGCTTTCTCTTGAGTTACGACAGCCGTCCCGTTACTACCGGTAAATCCGGTGACCCAATCCCTTAATTTCCAATGGTCACTTATATATTCACTTTGATGAGGATCGGTTCCGGGAATTATAACGGCATCCACTTTGAGCCGGCGCATCTCCTCACGCAATGCTTTAAGATTTTCAACTGTCTTTTTACTCATTTCGTGTATATTTTTAATTGTTCTTATCCAATATGAATTTGCTTCCCACAAACTTACAAATTTTCCGCAAAACCGTCTCTGTCATTACTGCTAAATTTCCCTATGGCACTTAGGACCAATGCCCCTAATGCACGCTTTGTCATTAAAAAACTTAACAATATCTTTGTAAAAAATTCCACAATGGACAAAATAAAAGCTGTATTCAACTGGAGCGGAGGTAAAGACTCGGCTCATGCCCTGCTCCGAGCAATGCAATCTGGGAAATATGAAATTGTCGCATTATTGACGACTGTCAATAGTAAATCACATCGTTCAACGATGCACGATATCCCCGTACACCTGCTTGAGCGACAAGCTCAAGCAATCGGAATTCCGCTACATGTCGTCAATCTCAAGCCAAAAGGGAATGCCGATGATTATTCGACAGCAATGGAACAGGCTGCAAGGCATTTCAAGGCCTTGGGAGTCACTCATTTCATATTTGGAGACATTTTCCTGCACGACGTCCGCGCCTATCGTGAACGACATCTCCTGCCGCTCGGCATTGAAGTAGTCGAACCTTTATGGGACAAAAGCTCGGACGAGGTAATAAACGACTACCTTAAATCGGGGCTAAAAGCTACAATAGTGACCACAATGGCCGACGGATTGGGACGCGATGCCGTTGGGAAGCAATTAACCCTCGAATTTATAAAGGCACTTCCAGCCAACTGTGATCCGAACGGAGAAAATGGAGAGTACCACACCATCTGCCACGACGGGCCAATCTTCAAGCACCCGGTCATGTTCTCTCTTGGCGAACCTTTTGCCGAGAGCCACGACATACGGCTCGATGACGGCTCGACCAAGACATTCACCTATTGGTTTGCGAACATAGAATAAAATTAATATAATCACATGGATAAAGGTTTCATCCACATCTATACCGGAAATGGCAAAGGCAAAACCACGGCGGCTTTCGGCTTGGCCGTGAGGGCAATTTGCGCCGGCAAGACGGTATATGTCGGTCAATTTGTCAAAAGCATGAAATACAATGAAACACATCTGGCCGACATGACCGACAAAATCACCATAGAACAATTTGGCAACGGATGCATGTTGCTAAGGGACGCAACAAACGAGGATGTGGCAAAAGCTCACGAAGGCTTGGAAAAATGCAAGCAGGTTATGGTTTCGGGCAAATACGACATCATTATCTTGGATGAACTCACCATAGCAATCCACTTGAAACTGCTGACCGTTGAAGAAGTGCTGGAACTACTGGAGCACAAACGTCCCGAAACCGAAATAGTAATTACCGGCCGATATGCCCCACAAGAACTTATAGACATGGCCGACCTTGTGACCGAAATGAAAGAAATAAAACATTACTACACATCGGGCGTGCTTTCTCGAAACGGCATCGACAAGTAAAGCAGTATCAGCTCATGCCGCCGATTCATACGTTCATCACATCATGCGAACAGTTACATCATGGATTCGATTCCATTTATAAAAGCACATTATGGTAACTGCCGTCACGATTTCGGCCACAGGCATAGCCAACCAAATACCTTTTGCATCAAGCCATTGTGGCATAAGCACGAAACTTGGAATCAAAATCAAGATACCTCTCATCAATGCAAATGTTGTGGCAGGACGTATGCGCTCGACACTCTGGAAATAACCAATTGCCGTAATGTTGAATATGAACCCTACAAAACCTATCGCAAAGTATGGAAACCCATTTACTGCAATTATTGCAGCTCCATTTTGCAAGTCGACAAATAAGCCTACGAGCCATGCCGGCACGCCGACAAACAAAGACGTGACTATCAAGCCACAAATAATGGCCGTGACAAGCGCGGTCTTTTCAGCTTCCCTCATGCGCAATCTTAGGCCAAGCCCCAAGTTGTAACTTATGATCGGTTGAGCCGATTGCGCAATGGCATTACCCACCATGAAAACAAATGGCGTATAATAACATGCAATTCCAAATGCTCCGACCCCATCATCACCAAGATAACGCATGAATACTTGATTCCCCATAAACATCAGCACGGCCATCGTGGCTTCACCCAGCAATGCCGACGAACCTATGCGACACTGGTTGAACACATTCTTCAAACACAGCCTTACATCCCTTGTCGACATTCTCAACGAGATCAAACGCAGGTGATGTGCTTTGAAAAGCAGGTACACGATGGCTACAACGCCACCTGCAGCCGTGCTTATCGACGTTGCGAACGCTGCTCCCATTACACCCCAACCAAACGGGAACATAAACAACCAATCGAGTATTATATTAAGAATTGCCGCCACAAGGCTGCACGCCATAGCCACGTTGGGTGCACCGTCAAGGCGTATGACAAACAATGCGACCGAAGTCCACACCATGAAAACCCATGATGGCACATACCAAACCATGTAATCCACCACCATTGGCAACAGATGCTCGGACGAGCCGAGCTGCCTTGCCGTAGTCTCTGGGTCAAACAGCATCCATGCCGTAATGAACAATGCAACGACCGATACGGCCAACATGGCTTGCGTCACATTTATTTGCGCCATTCTTTGCCTGCCATGTGCAAGGCACAGCGAGGCTATGACAGAACAGCCTGCTCCTATCATCAAACCTATGCCGGTAAGCAACATTTGCACAGGCACCACTATATTAACCGTCACTGCCTACACTGTGGCCTATGAAAATGCCATCAATAGCAGTCATGGCCGATATACCCAACATCCCAAACAATGTAGGGAAAAACAATTTCTTGAACAACACCGACACTTTCAATGTCCCAAAGTCAATACCTTCCTCTTTCATACAATGTTAAGTTAAATCAACTTCAAGCAATGGAAAATCAGTTTTTTTCTTTCACTATAAATATGCCATTAACTATTTCCCCAATCCCAATTGCAACCAACAAAACAAAATACCGGATAAGATGGCTGGTTTCCCCAAGTCATCTTATCCGGCACTTCTTTCAGAGCCCTCCGATGATGAGTACAAAACTCCTCTACAATATATGTGACAAAAATAGTGAGAAACTAATGTAGATTCAAATTTATGACATTCTTTAACATTCAAGCATGACAGTAGTCGCCACAGCAATTTCATCATATTACAAAAAAATCATGCCCATATTTCACAACATGGGCATGATTAAAACCTTAAAAATCTAATCCTATGAAAAAACTTTATGCAAAGTTAAGAACTAATTTCTATCATTCATTATCTTCACATAAAAAACAATGATAAATTAAATTCATAAACGTTAAAGCAGCATCTAAATGACACCTTTTTTACGCAAAACAAACCAAGGCGACGGATCAAAGCGAGGCAAAGCTACAAGCTGCACATCCTTTGCCCTGTCCGAAAGCGACCCTTCACCATTCCCTACGGTAACACCTTTAGCCGCAAGGGCCGATGTCATTTCATGCTTGGCAATGTCGGGAGTGTTATTATCGTGACTTAAGTGGCATAAAAATATGTATTTCAATTCACTTGTATAATTGTCGGCAACAAAGTTTGATGCCACTTTATTGTCAAGATGGCCGTTTACAGCCCTTATACGGTTCTTCAAATACTCGGGATATGGTCCTTTGTCGAGCATCCCGGCATCATAATTCGACTCTATCATCAAGTAATTGGCCTGTTTCATATAAAAATCAGCCCTGTCGGAAATACACCCTAAATCGGTAGCAAGCACAAACTTGTTTTCTCCGTATTCCAGCATGAACCCGGCATTGTCCGACCCGTCGTGCGACACTTCAAACGCAGTTATCTTCATGCCGGCGAGCGTGAACGGTATTTCCTTAAATATAGGCTCGTGATAATCCTTTATGCGACGTGATATATTGTGCCGGCGCAATATGCCGTTCAATACCCGTGGAGTACAATATATGCGTATGTGCTTGTACTTGCGTGAGATTTTATAAGCATAACGTATGTGGTCGCCATGATCATGCGTAAGGCACAATCCTTTTATCATAGAGGGCATCACGCCATTCAAAGCTAATGTTGCAAACACTTTGTCGACATCCACTCCGGCATCCACAAGGATACCGGCCGTCTCGGTACCTACATACGAACAATTGCCGCTGCTGCCGCTTCCGAAACTTATAAAACGCATCGACAGACTCGGCTCGACAGCAACTGCCGGCTCTTGCTGCGCCGCGTAGCTGCTGCCTTCGAGTGAACCAGAAGGCACATCATCCACATCAAACAATATAGATCGCTGCCTGTTCTCTCGTTGCGATATTTTCTTGTTGTTCTTAATCATCTTCACTTATATAATAAGAATATGGTAGGCACTTTGTCATAATCATACTTCGACTTACTCCAATCTTCGACACTTTTAGTCACTATCGACTCATTTTGGCCTGTGATGTCGCTTGCGATGCACAACCGCATCCTTTTTGGCAAACATTTCACCATCTCGGCAATCAGCTTGTTGTTTCTATAAGGAGTCTCTATGAATATTTGCGTCTGGTCAAGCACTTTTATGCTTTGCTCCATACTCTTGAATTTACGTTGTCTTGCTGCAGCATCTATTGGCAGATACCCAAGGAAGGCAAAACTCTGCCCATTGAATCCCGACCCCATCAGCGACATCAATATGCTCGACGGTCCAACGAGCGGGACAACACGCAGCCCTGCGGCCTGTGCCATGCCGACCACGTCGGCTCCCGGATCGGCTATCGCGGGACAGCCTGCTTCCGAAATTACTCCGACCGCCATGCCATGCTTCAAAGGCTCAAGAAACATGCCCACCTCCTCACGAGGCGTATGCCTGTTCAAAGTAAAAAAAGTAAGGCTGTCGATATCTATGGCCTTGTTGCACTTTTTTAAGAAACGACGCGCCGAACGCACGTTTTCTACTATAAAATACTTTATTTCACTCACGATTTCAATATTCTTCGCAGGCAATATATTTTCCAACGGTGTTTCGCTGAGCGGCACCGGAATCAAGTACAAGGCAGCAGGCATCATAATAAACATATTTAACAAGCAAAGTTAACATAACTCAGCCTTAAAAACAAATTGATTTTTCATTGCATTATTTATCAATGTTTTACCGAGTGCCAAAATGGCTACATTTCCGTCTGGAGACTACAATCTTATTCTCATTACGAATGGAATGAGACCTCCTATTTCTCTCATTTTTTATTATCTTCGTGTCAACAAATTTTGCACGCACAAAGTCATGTATGAAAAAACAAAAGGAATCGTGCTTCACGTCTTGAAGTATAACGACCGAAATTCCATAGCGCATGTCTACACCGACACCCACGGGCGCATGTCGTTCCTGCTTCCGCAAGGCTCTTCGCGCAATGCCCGTTTAAGAAACGCCATGTTCATTCCGTTGTCGCTCATTGAATTTGAATCTCGCACAATGTCGGGACGTGATATTTCCACCATGAAAGACTGCCGCCGAATCGAACAGCTCTGTAACATATACACCGACCCACTGAAAGGAGCCATAGCCATGTTCATCAGCGAATTGCTCACCCGATGCATCCAAGAAAGCGAGCGCAACGAGCCGCTGTTCAAGTTTATATCCATGTCCATCAAGCTGCTTGATTCAATCGAGCAAGGCGTGGCCAATTTCCACATTTGCTTCCTTTACCACTTTGGTGCATTCATGGGAATACAGCCCGATACGGCCACCTATCGGGATGAATACTGGTTTGACATGGAAAACGGCATTTTTACTCCATCATGCCCACTTCACGGGCATAATCTCGACCCTCGGCGCGCTGCATTCCTGATGCTCCTGTCAAGAATGACATTCAGCAACCTGCACCGATTTAAATTGAACCGAATGCAACGCAATGACATTCTCGATACTGCCCTCGCATACTACAAATTGCATAATTCCACCATAGGTGCAATGAAATCGCCCGAAGTACTAAAGACACTTTTTGAATAATTCACCGAATGGTATTCCACATTCAAGTCTCGGAAAGATTACAGCAAAGCAGTCGAGCGCATCAGTAAAATTACGCACACCTGTCACGATAAAAAAATCTGCACGGAAAATATTACCGTGCAGATTTTTACATACTTGTTAACCGGCAGCATTCTGCTTATCCCGGTTTTCTCTTCAATATACAAGTTTAACATTGTCAATCCACAGTATATTGCCCGGCGAACCTATATATGCGCCACCATGGCTGGCAGTGAATTGCATCTGCATGTGAGTTGGCACATCATTGGCATCGCCCCAACCCACCTCTTTTATGGGTACGCTTTCACCCTTGCTGTTCACAGCATAACGTTCTGTAGCGTTAAGAGCCATATACGACTTGAATGCCGGATTATGAGAGATGTCGCCATACATTATTTCAAAACGCACGTCATTCTGCCAATCGCAATTTTTGTCAAACCTTACGACCATCGTTCCTACACGTTTTGCATAAATGTTACCATCGGCATCCTCCCAACGCTTCTGCAAGAACAGATTTACTTCATGATAATCACGTCCCGGTATTTCTTCCTGACTTCCGAATCCGGTAGCTTTTATGCGATTCGAGCGCGTTGACATCTGCACTTTATAGTCAAATTGCAATGCTGTCGGCTTCTTGCTGAACGGGACACCAGAATTAAGCATTTTCTGCGGATTCTTTGTCCCCTTTATAGGTTCATGCACCGAGCCGAGGAAAATAGAACCGGCTGCCAGCACTTCCATGTTAATCAACCCGAATACCTTTACTTTTTCCATACGGGTCTCAAGACGCGCACAGTAACCGTCGCCACGTTTTTCGGGAAATACAGACGTGTTGGTCTTCGTAATGCCGACGACCTTGGCCATTACATTGGAAGATCCCCACGGAGAACCGCCTTTGTTCACATAAGCCTCGTCGCCTTCTATGGTCATGGTCGGACCTATCGCCCACACATGTTTTGTCTCTCCTCCTATTATGCCCGATTCTTCTATCTGACGGTCTATCCAATTGTCCATGTCACCATAACGGATATTCTCCACCTTAGGCTGTGCAAGAACAACATTGCACCAAAGCAACACTGCTAAGAAACTGAAAAACCTCATAGATGATAATTAATTAACACACCTCAGACTTCCGTATTATCGACAAGACTCGGCATTTAAAGTTCATAGCCCCAATCGTTAAGGGCAAATCCCCAATTATCTTGCACAAGTTTCACCGTACGGTCGTCATATTTATACTTGTTCTTCTTATAACCTTTCTTGCCTCCGACGTATTTCTCTATCTCCGCGCGAGACTCTTCCCACCCAGGGATATTAAGCGATTTGTAAATATGCTCCGTCATTCCCATCGCATCGGCCTCAAAATCCTCAAATTTTACCTCTACCAAATTCCCTTGCGGGATACAAGTCTTGTCGGCTTCATACTTGTGGTATAGCTTTGCATATATCGACAAGATGTTGCTTTCAAGCTCTGCTGCCGATATGTCCTGCAATTGCAACGGATGAATGGTATTGTTGAAGAAACTGCGCGTACTTTCAAACACCGTGTAAGGATTACGCATCAGATATATGAATTTGGCATTTGGAAACATCTTTACAAGTTCCTTCACACGCCCGGTGTGAGGAGGATTCTTGCTCAGGAACTGAGTACCGTGCGTGTTCCACAACGCAATCTTGATCATCTTCACGAATGTCTGTTCAAACACTTTCAGTTCTTCAGGAGTAATGTCGTTGAAAAGCAGATACTTATCGGCATACTCCTGAGTATACTTTGGCAAGAACCAGAAATTGTAGAAATTATATGGCATCATGTTTGACAAAGCGAATTCCTCTTCTTGAGGCAAATCCACCGCAAGCTCCATGTTGTCGGTAGGACGCTTGTCGGGCATTAGCCAGCTCATAGTCTTCTTAAAAAATGGTTGTCCCCACATCATCAAGTGAGGGAAAACTGTCTGATAAGTCGTGACATAACCAAAATGCTTGTCGCAAGCCATTACGTTATGCACAAACGTAGTTCCGCTACGCCAATGTCCAAGGATGAATACAGGGTCATGCAACAGCGGTTGCCCGGCAAGCTGTATCGCGTATTTACGGTCTTGTTCCGACACGAGCAATGACAACAATCGGCACACAGCCTTGGTTAATAGATATTTGTTATTATACGAAACACCTATTTCCCTACCTGCTGTAATCTTCTTGAAAGTATCCCAGTCGGCTCCAACAAGCGTATTGACAGGCAACTTGTTAAATTCTATCAATCCCATTTTCTATATGTTTCACTTAATGATTTTTATCTCTATACCCTGCCTGTACAATTCCTTGACGGCGGTCTCTATCGCATCATAATTTTCAGGTTTTATGCCAAGTTTAGGCAAGTCGAGCGTAGGCAATTCTTGACCAGCAATCATTTCGCAGTCGTTCACCTTGTCTATTATCATGCCAACGGCACTTGTGTTGTTTGAAATAGGATCGATAAGGATGAACGCCCCCGTTGCCTTGTTTTTGGCAAACGGATCAAAAAACAACTCCTTGGCGGTAGTTATCACCACGCGCGCAATCTGATTGAGTTGCATAGGCAACGTCTCCTTGGTCAGCTTGCCATTTTCAAGCGACAGGTGTTCCATCGTATTCACATCCACCTTGTACTTGATGCTGTCGATGTGCGTACGGCTTGTGTTGGTAGTCTGCTTGATGAAGAACGACTTCTTTGCGTCCATAGGCTCTTCGTCCATCCACACGAGCATGGCTTCAAAGTTACGCCCCACACAAGGAAGATTGTCGGGATGCACGAGCATTTCGCCTCGCGACACGTCTATTTCATCTTCAAGCGTCAATGTCACCGATTGAGGAGGAAATGCGTAATCAAGTGCACCGTCGTATGTGACAATGCTCTTGATGCGCGACCTCTTTCCCGACGGTAATGCGACCACCTCATCGCCTTTATGCACTACGCCCGAAGCCACCTTGCCGCAAAATCCTCGGAAATCTAAATTTGGCCTAAGCACATATTGCACCGGGAAACGGAAGTCGGAAAGATTATGGTCGTTGTCGATATGCACCGTTTCAAGGAATTCAAGCAATGTCGGACCCGAATACCATGGCGTGCGCGACGACTTCTCTACCACATTGTCACCTTCAAGAGCCGACAAAGGAATACATGTAATGTCAGGTATTCCCAGCGGAGCGGTAAACTTCTTATACTCGGCCACTATCTCGTTGAATTTATCTTCCGAGAAGTCAACAAGATCCATCTTGTTGACTGCGAGAACGACATGCTTTATGCCAAGCAACGACACAAGGAATGTGTGTCGTCGTGTCTGTGTGATGACCCCAAGTCGTGCATCGACAAGTATGACGGCCAAATTTGCAGTAGAGCCACCGGTAATCATGTTGCGCGTATATTGCTCATGACCCGGGGTGTCGGCAATGATAAATTTGCGGTTATTTGTTGAAAAATACCTGTATGCCACATCAATGGTTATGCCTTGCTCGCGCTCGGCCTTCAGCCCGTCAAGCAACAATGCGTAATCTATGTGGTCGCCCGCGTTGCCCACACGTTTACTGTCGCGTTTCAATGCGTCGAGCTGGTCTTCATATAGTTTCTTGCTGTCGAAAAGCAAGTGCCCTATCAATGTCGATTTGCCATCGTCCACCGAACCGGCAGTCAAAAAGCGCAGCAAGTCTTTTTGCTCATCCTTGTCAAGGAATGCTTTTATATCAAGGTTATTATTGTCCATCAGAAACTTCCTTTATTCTATGATTGTTGATAATGCGCATGAGAAACAGTGATACCTGCTTAGAAATATCCCTCGCGTTTTTTTTGTTCCATGCTCGCTTCTTGGTCAAAATCTATGACACGCGTCGTGCGTTCGCTCTTGGTGGTGGTCATCATCTCCTCCACTATCTTCTCTATCGTATCGGCGTTACTCTCAACCGCGCCTGTCAATGGCCAGCATCCAAGCGTGCGGAATCGCACCATGCGCATCTGCACCTTGTCTTTGTATTTCTCGGGCAGACGGTCATCATCGGCCATTATCAAGTTCCCGTCTATCTCCACAACCGGCCTCTTCTTTGCAAAATAAAGAGGAACGATGGGTATGTTCTCAAGACGTATATATTGCCAGATGTCGAGTTCGGTCCAATTGCTCAATGGGAACACACGAATGCTCTCGCCCTTGTGGATGCGTGCATTGTATATGTCCCACAATTCAGGGCGTTGGTTTTTAGGATCCCACTGGTGGAAACGGTCGCGGAATGAAAATATACGCTCTTTTGCCCGCGATTTTTCCTCGTCGCGACGAGCTCCCCCGAATGCAGCGTCAAACTTATACTTGTCGAGTGCATGCAGTAGCGCTTGCGTCTTCATCAAGTCGGTATGCACCTTGCTACCATGCGTGAACGGGCCAACGCCTGCACGGAAGGCTTCCATGTTGCTTTCCACTATAAGATTCCAACCGTATTTCTTCGCATACTCGTCGCGGAATTGTATCATTTCCTTGAATTTCCACTTCGAGTCGATATGCATCAACGGGAAAGGCACTTTGCCGGGGTAAAACGCCTTTTCGGCAAGACGTACCATGACCGACGAATCCTTTCCGATACTGTAAAGCATCACCGGATTCTCAAATTCGGCCGCAACTTCGCGGATTATGTGAATCGACTCGGCCTCCAGCTCTTTTAAGTGACTAAGTTTATATTTCTCTTCCATTATTTTGATTCTTCCTTACTGATTCTTGGTAAAATAAGTTGTAACAATTGCGACACCGATTCTTCAAGCGACAAGACCGACGTGTCAAGTTCGAGCGCAGGATGCGCAGGCACGTCAAACGGTGCTGAAACACCTGTGAAATCCTTAATCTCTCCTCTGCGTGCTTTTGCATAAAGTCCCTTCACGTCACGACGCTCACATTCTTCAATAGGCGTGCTGACATAAATCTCCATGAAGTCGTCGCGACCTATTATGGATGCCGCCATTTGCCTCATCAATTCCGACGGGCTGATAAAAGCGGCTATAGTCACTATGCCGGTGTCTACAAACAGTTTCGACACCTCGGCTATGCGGCGAATGTTCTCCTTGCGATCTTCTTCGCTGAATCCAAGGTTGTTGTTGATGCCGGTGCGTATGTTGTCTCCATCGAGGATGCGGCACAATATGCCCCGATTATGCAGTTCACGCTCAAGAGCAATGGCTACCGTGCTCTTGCCCGAGCCGCTCAAGCCCGTGAACCAAATCATCAATCCATGCTGCCCGAGCAATTTTTCCTTGTCATCGCGAGCAAGCATCTTGTCAAATATAGGATATATGTTGTTAGCTTCCATCATAAGATTTAATTAATATTCAAAAGGCCAAATCTGCGGTATCAGGAATATCGACACAAGGAACACAATTATATTAAGCGGCAAACCTATGCGCACGAAATCGGTAAACTTGTAGTTACCTATACCTTGCACGATGAGATTAGTTTGATAACCTATAGGCGTTGTGAATCCGGCCGATGATGCGATGCATATTACAATGAAGAACGGCGTTGGATCAACACCGAGCTGCGTTGCAAGCGACAATGCCAACGGGAATGCCAATGCGGCTGCAGCATTGTTAGTAATGAGTTCTGTGATTATATTTGTGATTATATACAGGATGGCAAGAAGCACATAAGGACCGTGGCTGTGACTCAAGCTTATTATGAAATCGGCTATGAAATCGGCAAGTCCAGAATTGGTCATTGCCTTGCTTATGGCAAATGCACATGCGATGGTTATCAATATGTCCCAAGAAATGAACTTTGTGTATTTACGAGCCGGAAAGATATTTGTCCAAGCCATGACAACGGTAGTGACCGTGGCAAAGAAGAACATGTCGAGCTTTATATTGGGGAACATCTCCTGGGTGACCGGCAACTCGCCTACGGTGGCCCCGATAATCATCAAGAGCAACAATATCAGTACAAATGTGCGTTTCCCACGTTTAGGTTGCGGAATGGCATCCTTCCCATTGGCAATCATGAGGAAAACCGACGATTCACCCCATGTCGCAACAAAGGAATCATCGGCAAGCACCACCAGCGTATCGCCTTCACACAAGCGAATCTTATCAACACGCTTGGTTATGGCCTGCCCGCTGCGTTTTATCTCTTTCACTTCCACGCCGTAATGTCGCTTGAAGTCAAATTCCCTCAAAGTCTTGTTTATTCCGGGGAAACGAGGGCCAAGCACGACTTCCACAGGATGCAGATTCTCCAATTTCTCTTCCTCATCCTCCAAAATCTCGGGATTTCGCCGTTCCTCGGGCAACAATTTCTTTGACACGAGCATAATGTACAAAATGCCTGCTATCGTGATTGGAACGCCTATCCAGGCCAACTCAAACATGCTCAACCCGTTGAATCCGGCATCCACCATCATCCCGTGCACCACGAGGTTGGTCGAAGTACCTATAAGGGTACACAAGCCTCCAAGGATTGTTATGTAGGACAACGGAATAAGGAACTTTGTCGCCGGCAAGTTAACCGATTTTGCCCAGCGTTTGATAATCGGGGCGAAAATCACCACTACAGGCGTATTATTCAAAAATGCCGATATGAAGCCAATGGCCGGCAACATGCGCAACTGCGCTTTCCATACTGTCGTCTTGTCCTGGGGTAGAATCTTTTTTATCACTTGACTTAAAGCCCCCGACTGCCTGACACCTTCGCTGACAAGGAAAAGCAACGCTACGGTTATCATCCCCTTGTTACTGAAGCCTTCTATCATTTCCTTTGGCGACAATATACCTGCACACAAGAACAACGCAACAACGGAAAACAAAATCATTCCCGGCCGCATCTTGTCCATTACCAATGCAACGACCATGCCGACGAGAGCCAATAAGACAAATATAATCTCAAAAGTCATAAAATAAGATTATTGACTGGTACTCTGATTATTTTCAACCAAATATCCACTATGCAACCATACTTCCACAATCAATGTGGCATTTAAACAAAAAGACCCTCAGCTGAAAAACTTAAACCAAATTATTGACATTAGCTATACCTTTTTAAATTTGGCTAAATTACGCTAATATCTATTTATGGTCGCAAATATAGGTTATATCTATCAATACTCAATAAACACATTAACGTTTTTAACACCCGAATCGGAGAAAAATACAATTTTAGCTACCAAAAGGACAATAAAACACCTCAAGTTTGACTTTCAGACCTTCTCTTGACACAAAATGGCGGATTGCCGAGTTTTATGCCGGCAATCCGCCATTCGTATTATATAATTTACTGTCTACAAGTTTATTTCACTCTTTTATAACCATATACTGCAAGCTCTCCGAGCTCTTCTTCTATGCGCAACAATTGATTGTATTTGGCCATACGGTCGGAACGACTCAACGAACCGGTCTTGATTTGTCCGCTATTCGTGGCAACGGCAATGTCGGCAATTGTCGCATCCTCGGTCTCGCCCGAACGGTGTGAAGTGACAGTTGTATATCCATGACGATGAGCCATCTCAATTGCATCAAGAGTCTCGCTCAACGACCCGATTTGGTTCACTTTTATCAAAATAGAATTTGCACACCCCATTTCAATGCCTTTCCGCAAAAATTCCACATTTGTGACAAACAAGTCGTCTCCGACAAGCTGACAACGATTGCCTATTCTCTCGGTCAGCTTCTTCCACCCGTCCCAGTCATTTTCGCTCATTCCGTCTTCAATTGAATCAATCGGATATTTGTCGATTAGCTCTTCGAGATAAGCAATCTGCTCGTCGGCCGTACGTTTCTTTCCTTTTTCACCTTCAAATATGGTATAATCATAAATGCCATCCTTATAAAATTCGGATGAAGCGCAATCCATGCCGATTTTAACATCTTTGCCAGGTTCATACCCGGCCGCCTTTATTGCTGCCATAATCGAATCGAGCGCATCTTCGGTTCCTTCAAGAACCGGAGCAAATCCGCCTTCGTCGCCTACGGCAGTGCTCAATCCACGTTCATGAAGCACCTTTTTCAAGGCATGGAACACTTCGGCACCCATGCGCAAGCCTTCGCGGAATGATGGCGCACCAACAGGGCGTATCATGAATTCTTGAAATGCAATAGGCGCATCACTATGTGAACCGCCATTGATGATGTTCATCATAGGCACGGGCATCACATAAGTATTAACGCCTCCTATATATCTATATAAAGGAACCTTGAGATAATTGGCCGCAGCCTTGGCCACTGCAAGTGAAACTCCGAGAATTGCATTTGCTCCAAGATTTGACTTGGTGGGCGTTCCGTCAAGTTCAAGCATCTTTTGGTCGATGCCCCGTTGGTCAAAGGCCAACCACCCTTTTAATGCCGGAGCAATTATATTATTTACATTTCCAACGGCTTTCAACGTCCCTTTGCCACCATAACGATTACGGTCTTTGTCGCGCAATTCCAGAGCTTCATGTTCTCCTGTCGAGGCACCTGAAGGGACAGCAGCTCGTCCCATCACGCCACACTCCAATGTCACATCGACTTCAACCGTCGGATTGCCGCGTGAATCAAGAATCTCACGCGCTACAATTTTTTCTATCTTCATAGCTTTATATGTTTAAAAACTTTTTAATTCTTTGCCAGACAAAGTTCGCAATTAAAACTTTCATTGTCAATCCCCATTAGTAGGGATAAGGATGCATATATCAGCTCATGCATAATTGTTGCCAAATAACACAAATAGTTATTACCTTTGCATAGTCGAAACTATCAACAATGCCAAGCAAAGACAAAGAATTAATCGCATTGAGCCTGTTTTCATCTTCGGGAATAGGCGACCTCGGATTGCGTGCAAACGGAATAAAAACCGTGATGGCTTGCGAACTCATAAAGGAACGAGCCGCACTGTTTTCGGTTAATTTCCCGAATGCGAAAATGTTCCAAGGCGACATATGGACTCTTTGCGATGACATCATAGCCGAATACCGCAAACTCTATAAGAAGCCACCATTCCTGATATTGGCGACCCCGCCCTGCCAAGGCATGTCTTCTAACGGAATGGGCACGTTGCTGCGAAACCTCAAAGAGGGTAAACGCACAAAAATGGATGAACGCAACAGACTAATCATCCCGGCAATGAAAATTATAAAGGCTTTGCGCCCTGATTGGGTCATAATCGAAAACGTGCCTAAAATGCAAGGCACTCCTATAATAGACGAAAACGACAGATTGGTAAACATCATCGACTACATAAAGCAAGAATTAGGCTCATCTTATGACGGATGCCCAGAAGTCATAGACGCTGCCGACTACGGAGTGCCACAGCATCGCAAACGGTTGATCACGATAATGACTCGATCGGCAACCGGCAAACGAGCATTCTCTCACAGGCATTCATTGTTGCCCGAACCGACCAACGCGCAAGAACCCGGACTGTTTACCCGACCTTACAAGACATTAAGAGAGACAATAGGTGGCCTGCCGCAACTTGAAGCGACAAAAGGTCGCAATTGTTGCAATGAAATCCCTCTACACCGCGTGCCGGTTCTTGATGACATAAAACTAACGTGGATAAAGAACACTCCCGAGGGACAAACAGCCCTCAACAACCAATGCACAAATCCAGATTGCATGTTCCAAGGAAATCCATCACATGGGAGCAAGAAAGACAAGGATGGCATAAACCGGGCTAAAGAAGACACTCCGCTTTACTGTATCAAGTGCGGAAGCCTGTTGCCGCGTCCATATGTGGTAGACAAAGAGTCTGGAGAAAAACGACTGATGAAAGCCTTTACCAGCGCATATAAACGCATGAATTGGGATGAACCGGCAAGCACACTTACCCAAAATTTCCAATACGCCTGTTCCGACAACAAGATTCACCCGTCTCAAAACAGAGTATTATCACTGTGGGAAGGAATGATATTGCAGACAATAGCCGACTATGACTTCACATTTGAGATTGATGGGAAATATGTGAGCGATGGCGTAATCAGAGACACGATAGGAGAAAGCATACCGCCCCACCTCATCGAATTAATCTGCCGTCACATAATTGACATAAGCTGTCCGAAAAAAACGACATCAGGCAGTTGAATTATCAGAACAACGACAAGGTTCTCTCGTGCCCCACACGGTATCCAATCCATTTCTTGGCCGACAACTTATTGAGATACACGGCATCGTCAATTACGGCAATCCAGTTCCGGCACATTTTTGTCACGCCTTGGCTGCGCATTATCGACACGCTTGTAGTCCGGCCTCCATCCTCTCTCGGTTTTACAAGCTCACCCCAATCATCCTCAGTCAGTTTGTCGTGATAAAAAGCCGCTACTATAGTGGGATTCTCATTAACAAAATCCCATAACACGGCCAGCAAGTGATTGGTGTGACGATGATGGGCTTTCCAATCAAAGCTAGTAATCAATGAAACACGCTGTTCCCCTACCAAGGGCTTCGCGACTTTCTTTGCCGATGGAGTGTTGCCACAACTGGCCTTGACCTCTATACCTCCATACTTATACGGGCTAAAGAATTCTTTTGACAAAGGATACATCTTGCCACCTCTCACCTGATACAGCGACATGTAATAATTTTTTGTTTCCTCAGAATTTGTCAACAACAAATCGGGATATCCGTCTTGGTGCAAATTTGGGCTGAGATCGCCAGCCGAGACCTTTAACAAGCACTTGCCGAAATATTCCCCGACAAGTCCGCTCAAGTTACGCATGCCAAGTACCTCAAAGATGTTTATATCAAACTCCTTTGTCGATTCATTAAGCCGCAGCAAGGCTTCATTTGCCATCTTTATACTTCGCACGACTTCCTCACCGGTAAAGATGACGGCACCGTCATAAGTCACACTCTTCCCACTCTTAATATACTCGGCCATGAACAATTTTGAATTACTTGTTATTCGGGTCTTATTTCTGATGGAGAAGGCAGCGGTTTCCATCCTTCACCAAACGCATCATAGGCATCAGTCACAATAACAAATGCCTTAGGATCAACTTCCTTTATTTTTAGTTTGAGGCTATTGACCTGCTTATAACTGACGACAAGGAACAAAGTTTCCTTTTCTCCACCCGAATATAGCCCGTAACTTCTGATACATGTGGCCGAACGGTCCAAATCCTCAATTATGTATTTTTTCAATTCGGGGATAGGCTCATCGCTTATGACAAACATCAATTTGTCATTTTTTGCACCGTTAATGACAAATGCCAGAACCCTCGAAGTGACAAAGATGGAAATCAACGAATATAGCGACAGATACAATGCTGGTTGCGATGTGGAATGAGCGGCTCCTACTCCGAAACCGATTACAACGAGCCCAAACATCACCACCGTGGCATCTACAAGCAATATTGCCCTTGAAAAACGTATGTGGCAATACTTTTGCAGCATCAATGCCACAATATCGCTACCGCCGGTAGTAGCCTGATTACGAGCCACAAGTCCACAGCCTACGCCTATCAACGTAGCACCAATAATGCTTGCAAGCATCAAATGATCGGAAAGGTCAAGAATGCCACCAAGCAGTTTTGACGGGTCAAGAGCTTGCAACGAAGCCTTATCGGGATATGACATCCACTCCAGTGCATTCATTATAAACGGAGAAATCAACGCGGCAACTATGGTTCGTGACCCTACTTTCGCACCCAACAACAATACCGACAATATGAGCAACGGAATGTCGAACATATATCCGAACGTACCTACCTGTATTGACGGGAATATACTTTGCAGAACGATACTTGCCCCATACACGCCTCCCGGAACTATGCCATAGGGGTTTATGAAAAAAGCAAAGCCCGAAGTCATTATTATGCACCCCACGACTATGCTTACCCAACTATATATAGTTTTCTTCAGATGACTCTCTTCCTGAGCCGGCTCTGCTATTATTGGCTTTTTATTAGACGATTTTCCCATATTTCAACATTTTTTACAAATATAGTGAAAGTTGAGAGCAATAAGGAAAAATCGACTCGTTTATTTTTTGCCATTGTCAAAACACAACCCATATTATTTAAAACATGTCGAAAATGAGCGCAATGAGTTAAATTGAGCCATTTCCTAAGCGTTCTTATTTAAGATAACCAATGCGGCTATGACTCCCGGCACCCACCCTACAAGGGTAAGAAGAAAAACTATCAATATTGAACCGCATCCACGGTCAAAAACAGCGAGCGGAGGAAAAATTACAGCTAAAATGACTCTTATGCACGACATAACCTATGACTAATAAAATCATACAACTCTTTATCACATAGGACAAAAGTGACTCACGAAAATTGGCATTGCCACTACTTGTCATACGCAAAAATAGTCATAGTTTGCATCAACGACAAGTCATTGTAAAATAAAAATTTAAACACATGGCACATTCGTTTTAAGCTCAACAACGATACTACATGGCTTATACTGTTTTTGATTTGATACAATTGACAAGCAAGGAAGCCATGGCAAAAGCAATTCCAACCGCAACCACACCAGTCCATTCATAATGTTGCCAGAACAGACCGGAAACGAATGTACCGGCAGAACCTCCCAAGAAGTAAATTGTCATATAAACGGTATTGACACGATTGATGGCAGATGCGTCAAGGGCGACCACGCTGGTCTGATTGGACAAATGGATGCATTGCATTCCGGCATCAATCAGCAAGATGGCAATTATTATCCACAAGTAGCTGTCATTCCCCCAAAATGCCAGCAGCCATGCAGCCAACACTACGCATCCTCCGGCGATGGAGAAGAACCTCGCACCGTACTTTTGGATGTAGCCGCTGATGAAAACCACCGTGGATGCACCAGCCAATCCGCACAAACCGAGTGCCCCGATAATATCGTCGCTCGCAAAGAAAGGCTCTTGTTTCATCCGAAAAGCAAGGCAACTCCACAGAGCAAAGAACGAGCCATAAGCCAATGCTGCCCTCAGCGACGCAATACGCAGGTACGGGTATTGGGAGAGCAGGCGCAGCAAAGATTTCATCAGCCCTGCATAGCTTTCTTGAGAACGGGCAGACAGCACGGGCAGCATCTTTTGAATCATCAGAAAGCACCCGAGCATAAACATGCAAGCCACAAAATAGACGGAACGCCATCCCCATACATCAGCCAAAAAACCACTGAATACCCGTGAGCCAAGAATGCCTATGAGCAAACAGGACTGTATAATCCCCACGTTGCGCACCTTGTGTGCCGGTGCCGAATGAAAAGACACCAACGGGATGAAGAACTGCGGCATGACCGAAGATGCTCCGGCAAGCAAAGATGCGCCCCACACCCAATAGATGTTCGGGGCAAGGGCTATGGCAAGCAATGCGCACGAAGACACGATATAATTGGTCAATATCAGCTTCTTTCGTGAAACCAAATCACCAAGCGGGATGACAAATACAAGTCCGATCACATAACCTATCTGGGTCAATGTCGCTACCATGCTGGCAGAAAAGTCGTTTACCGCGAAGTCTTTTGCCATGCTGCCCAACAAAGGCTGGTTGTAGTAGCAGTTGGCAACAGAAAGCCCGGTAGCAACTGCCATCAGAGCCAACAGAGGCGCCGGAATGCCTTGGCTCTCCCTTAATTCAGACTCCATCCGTTGCCTCCTTTCAGTATGACACGACTTTCAACCCTATCAAGGACGCAATGAGCGTGAACAGAAAGAAAAGCCGGATGGGAGTGACTGGCTCCTTGAAAACGAATATTCCAATCAGGACCGTACCAACCGCCCCAATACCCGTCCAAATAGCATACGCTGTCCCCAAAGGCAACGTCTGCACCGCTTTGGCAAGCAAAGCCATGCTCAGCACAGTGGAAGCCAAGAAGCCGCTACCCCACAGATAAAATTCAAGTCCTGATGCTGCTCTCGTTTTCCCCAAACAGAATGTAAGGCTCACTTCAAACAATCCTGCCAACAATAAGATTATCCAATTCATACCTATGATTTATTAAATTCGGGCGCAAAAATAAGCAAGCTATCCCTAACAGCTTTTTGCATTTGTCAAAAACAACTTTTGCATTTGTCAAAAAACAGCCGTTCATTCCCGTTTCTGTATGCTATTTTATAATTTTGCACATCGGCAACAGCTATGAACTATGGATATAATGGAAATCATCAACCAAAAATATGCCATGCCTGACGCATCTTTGGACAGGTTGCGGCAATGCCTGACGGAAGTTTCATATCCCAAAGGATTCCGCGTGCTGGAAAGCGGCAAGGTGGAAAAGGACATTTTTTTCATTAAGAAAGGCATTGTCCGTGCCTACACTTCGGTTGACGGGAAAGAAATTACTTTTTGGATCGGAAAGGAGGGGGCAACCCTTGTCTCCATGAAGGGTTATGTGAACGACGAGCCGGGATATGAAACGATGGAACTGATGGAAGATTCAATTTTATATGTGTTGGAAAGGAAAAAACTGAAAGAACTATTCTTGGATGATTTGCACATAGCCAATTGGGGGCGACGTTATGCAGAAATGGAATTGCTTGCCACCGAGGAACGACTGATTTCCATGTTGTCCGCCATCGCTTCAGAACGGTACAAGGAGCTGTTGGAGAAAGAACCCGACCTGTTACAACGGTTGCCATTAGGAAGCATCGCCACCTATTTAGGTATAACGCAGGCAAGTCTGAGCCGGATTCGGGCTAAAGTAAAATAATAATACATCCCTTGACCTTCCATGCTTTATCAAGGGCGCCCATTTTTCTCTCTGACCAACTCGATGGACTCCTTGCCAGTCAAATGCTCAACTGTGATTTCCACCATCAGCAAATGATTGAAGCCTTTGGCTATTTCAGACTCCATGCCAGCCTCGCCGTGCGAATATTTATCTGCCAATAAGCACAAGGCAAGCCGTTTTTCGTCCTCATCTTTTAAAATTCGAGCTTTGCCGAAGACAATCACGCTCCGAAAATAAGTGGTAAACTCGGCAGGCTTGATTTCATCCTGCTCCACCACGCAGAACGAGATCTTGTCGTCACGCAGAATGGCTTCTACTTTATGACCTTTCATAGCCGTGTGAAAATATATCTTGCCATCGGCATACACATAACTAACTGGGACGGCATACGGATAACCTCCATCACCGTGAAGAGCCAACGTCCCGTTTGTCATCTTTTCAAGGATGGCGACACTTTCCTCGGTTGGCAACAATTGACGCTTGCGACGCATTTCCCTAAACATATCACTTTGTCATTTAAACCATTTTCAAACCAATAATAGACATAACCAGCATAACAATGAAAATATGTAAGCAAAAGATGCCCGTTCATAGTAACTCCCCATGCCAAGCAAAACAGCACTTACCACACCTATGCCTGTCTACACTGGAATTACTTTTGATAAGTTATATGCAAAAGTAGGACTTTCCACTTAAATACCATTTTGCATTTGGCAAAAAGTGTGATGCAGTCGTTTCTCATCATATTTTTTGCACTTTCTGCCAAACAAGAGTTGTTTAGCAAAAGAAAATACAACACATGTTACTGTAATCCAGTCGCTCTTTGAAAAAACATAAACATATCACACCTCATGACTTCATATTTTATTTCGTAATTCTGCAAAAACGATATATTCCTCTGAAATCAAGAAAGTTAGAAGAAATTGCAAATAAATTGATTTCAAATGATTAATCGACTGCCATAGCTATCCGCCAACCTCCTGGATATTTGATTTTACAGGATTATTAAAATATATTAAAGTAATGTCTCTCTATGCAGTCTTTCTGATTTAATCATATCATATATAAATATGAAATCATCAATGTGACATGAATAATAAGGAACTTGTAGAGTTATGCAAAAAAGGAAATGAGCAGGCTTTGGGTTTGCTCTACAAGACCTATGCCGATAAAATGCTGAAGATTTGCTCATATTATGTTACAAACAAACAGGCAGCTCAGGACATCTTACATGACGGTTTTATTGTTATCATGTCATCTATCCATTCATTACGGTCTCCTAACAAGTTAGAAAGTTGGATGGGGAAAATAATGCGTAATCTATCGTTACGTTATTTGGAGCAATATAATACGACAACCATAATTTCATTGGACGAGATTAGCTATGGCGAAGAACCAATAGATTTTGATTACACAGATGAGTTCCCTCCATATAATACTATGCTACAATTGGTTGAACAATTGCCTGAAGGGTATTGCAAAATCTTCAAACTGGCTGTATTGGAGGGATTGTCACACAAGGAAATAAGCTTATTACTGCACATTGCCCCACATTCATCTTCTTCTCAATTATCAAGAGCTAAGGATATGTTACGCAAACTATTCTCCCAATATCGGATGATTGTTTTTTTGGCATTACTATCTATTCTCTCATTATGTATTTTTCGCAACGAAAAAGACAAATCAGTGCCAAAAGAACAAGCCATAACGAAAGGACGGAAAAATAATGATGTACCGCATACAGAACTTCCATCCCACGCAGATACAATAAATTCAGATATTCCATCTCCAATAATTTTCCAGCAGGTTCATGATGAATATGCGGCTACAGATGTCATATGTACTAATAAAATATCGAACACCTACCCAGATAGTATAATAGAAAGAAAAGACAAATCCACGGACATTGACGAAAAGAAAGAGAAGTCCAAACAAGATTCGAAAGGACGTCTGCCCAATAATAGAATTCCCAATTATTTAACAACAGCCAAAAGGGATAAAAATTGGATGTTGTCAATCTCTTATTCGGGTGTATCTCATCAAACGGGCTTTCAAAAAATTATTATCCCCGGTAGTATCACCTCTGGTGAGCCAAAAGAAGTTTTGGGAGAGAGTCACCACTGCGCTCCCGTAGTATTTTCATTGTCTGCACAAAAGAAAATAAATGCACATTGGGGGATAGAAACAGGCATACAATATACACTGCTTCGTTCCGAATTTACATCAAGTGACGATACGCATTTGGAACGGGCACAAAGAATTCATTATATAGGCATTCCTTTGAAAGGCAATTTCAATATTTGGAAGAACGGGAAATTTTCCATCTACACATCTGCCGGACTAACTTTGGATGTACCCATAAAGGCTTCTGTTGAGGAATCATTGTTTGACAATGAACAAACCATCAAGCAAGAAAAATATGACTTACATCCGTCTTTGCAATGGTCAACAAACATTGGTTTTGGTTTGCAATATCAAATAACACCAACCATCGGTATATACGTTGAACCCAATCTGCACTATTACTTTAATCCTGGCGATGGCATTAAGACTATCAGGACTGAAAAACCTCTGAATGTAACTTTGCCCATAGGAATACGGCTGTCATGGTAGAAAAAATACGCTTGTTCATGCAGTCTTTTGTGGAAATGTCGCTCTTGTCTATGTAATCATTAAATGGCAATTGTATGCAAAAACGACATAGTGACCGAGCGACATATTTTAATGAGCTTTCCATTACAAGTAAAGAATACTTTATTCCATATATTCTCAGATGGCATACGGTAGGACAAAATACAAGCATACTGGAAATTGGATGCGGGGAAGGAGGTAATCTGTTGCCCTATTCTCTTATGGGTTGCTATACCGTAGGAGTTGACATAGCCGCAGGACGCATTAAAGAAGCAAATAGTTTCTTTAATGAAGCAGGTGCAAAAGGTACATTTATTGCAAACGATATTTTCAAGGAAAAAGGGTTAGAACATAACTTTGACATCGTTATCTGCCATGATGTGATAGAACATATTGCAGACAAGAAACTGTTTTTATCAGGCTTGGGTAATTATTTGAAGCCTAATGGAGTTATATTTATGGCATTTCCCGCATGGCAAATGCCATTTGGGGGACATCAACAGATATGCAGAAGCAGTCTATTGTCCCACTTTCCTTTCATCCATCTTCTTCCCACAAGTTTATACCGTTTGGTGCTAAGGGCTTTGGGCGAAAGTAATGATTGCATAAATGAACTGCTTTCCATCAAACAAACGCATATAACAATAGAACAGTTTGAGGACTTGCTGATAAGCACAGACCTCTGCATTAAAGATAGGCAACTTTGGCTCATTAATCCTCATTACAAAGTCAAATTCGGACTTAAACCACGCAAGTTGCATCCTTTTATATCAGCCATTCCTTATTTAAGAGATGTCTTCAGTACCAGTTGTTTCTACATCTTGAAAAAGACGGCACTAAGTCAAAATGCGTATTAAAACATGTTTGTGGCTGAATATGCGGTATTTTTTGATTTACGTTGGTTGCAGGAGGGTAACAAACGTGTTTTGGTCTGCCCAAAACTCATTCGCTTCCTCTCGTTGGTCAAACTTATCTGTACAACTATTTTAATCTTTATGGTTATGAAGCTCATTTTGCAGAGTGAATATATCATCTGTACTCTATTGCTCGCAAAATATCGTATGGCATTCTTTCAACCCATTCTGTAATACGGATTGCATTTCTTTTTGGTCTATTGTAAAATAATGGCATGTCTTTGCGCGAGCTGTGTCGAAATTTTCATGCCGTGGTATTTGTAGATGTTTGTATAAACGACAGATTCTCCCATACCGCTATAACTGTCAACATAGTTTTTTGCATAATATGCAATTAGGTATATTAAACTTTTGGCAACCAATATATCTGACTTGTTCATACAAAGCAAATGAGACAGAGGTATGAATACATGTTTCAAGTAAAGATGAAGCCTTATATTTTGCCAATCTTTTGCAGTTACATGCATCTTGGAAACATTGCGTTTTCCCTGACTGGTACAAAATATATCTAACGAATTCTATCTCGGTGCTAATGTGGCTATTCCCATAATCCATATTCTTGAACCCATAAAAGCTAATCCTTCGGAAATCTTCTTCTAATTCGTAATAATCGCCACTATCATGGCTATTGGACTCTATGATTCCATTCTCTGCCAATTGTAAAATATCATTTTCTGACTCTATGCATATTTCTACAATCTTATTGCATCTATGCAGTTTATCCAAATCACTTGCATGAGTTACGAAAAACTCCAAATAAATTGGACTTCTTTCAGGGTGTGTTGAAGAAAATATCTTCAAATCGGAGCGACGATTTATATTATCATATGGTATTTCCTGCTCGCAGGAATCATAAAACCGTTTTATATTAAACCGCAGTCTTTTACTTTCGCAACATTCACTATAATGAATGAATTTACAGTTTTCAAAGTTTGTGCAATATGATTTATACTCAAATTCTATCCAAAATTCAGATTTAGACAAGAACGCTTCACATATTTTTTCTTTTGCAAGAATATGTAGCATTGATTCTATTGCATAATCGCATTCTGTTCCCGATTGATGGGCAAAATGGTGCATTCGCTTTGTCCCTTGATTCTTGGCTATTAAAGGTTCTTTACAGGCAGGACAGAAGCAACCACACTTATTTCCAACAGATACTTTATCAACATCTACAAGTTGTCCTGTTGCATTCAAAAGCATAAGTTAAACGATACGCAGAATGTTTTTGCATATTTCCCTTATTGTGTCTGTTCCTCATTTCCAAACACTTTTTTAACTTTTTCCGAATTGCGCCAAGAGCTATATTTTGGTCATGAGAAATAGTCAAGAAAATGCCTCTACTTTTAAGTACTACAACACTTTGATTCGTATTATAATCGTAAAAAGTAATTGTTATATATGTATGTCCACCATCCCATTTCTCTGTTGTTACATGGATGTTTGGAGATAATACAAACTCCCCAAGTGCTATTTTGGTAAGTCCGTCTTGCTCAGAAATCACCCGCAATTTTGTATCTGCAATTTCATTTTGGACAGCCATTACAATATCATCAAGTTCTCTGTCCCCTGTTGATTCTTTCCCAAAGACAACATAGGAATACTTTGTCAAGTCTATTCCGTGAGAAACAACAGCTTTACTTGTAGAACAAGCTTGTAATATGGTTACAACAGCGATTAAAGAGAATAAACCAAATGTGACCGTTGCCAAGTCATTACCTCACTCTATGGGGAAAACTCACAAGTAGCTTATTATTAGCAAATTCCTATTCGCTTATCAAATTTTGGATGCAAAACTATAAATCAACGAGTTAAACCTTGACAAGCGAACCTGCGCAGAGCGGCGCAAACGGGACGGAGAGTGTTAAATATGCATTTCCAACGGGTAATGAATAGTAAACCTTCTCTTTTCGTAATCCGCTTTGTAACGCTTTTCAGGCCTCTACCCAACTTCCCTAATTTTCTCCTAACTGCTTAAATTTCAATTCTTATTGCGTTAATCTACTGGTTTTGTTCAATTATTCCAACGATATAATCTAATTTTGTTTACAAACAATCTAATCATAATCTACTGTTGCGTTAATTTGCAAAATTCTGCAAATATTCCTTAGATTTTAAGTACCTTTGACAAACAAATTCAATCGCCTCATCGCCAATGAACACAGGAATATTCAATGTAGAACAATTGGATGACACAATTTGTGCAATAGCCACTTCCCCGGGAATGGGTGGCATAGCTGTAATACGAGTAAGTGGGAAAGATGCCCTATCCATAGTATCGAAATGCTGGAAAGGAGCCGATTTGGAGTCGGCAAAAAGCCACACAGCCCATTATGGCAAAATCATCGATACCGATGATTCTATTCTCGATGAAGTGGTCGTAACCGTGTTCAAAGCCCCACATTCCTTTACAGGCGAGAATGTTGTTGAAATATCTTGTCATGGTTCCACTTGGATTCAGCAACAACTGCTGAATGTGCTCATAGCAAACGGATGCCGAATTGCCACAGGAGGAGAATTTACTCGGCGCGCATTTTCTCATGGGAAAATGGACCTGTCGCAAGCCGAAGCCGTGGCCGACGTCATAGCTTCATCGTCGCGCGCAAGCCATCGCATTGCCATGAGCCAGATGCGAGGCTCGTTCAGCCACAAACTGAATGAATTGCGCAACCGACTGCTCCAATTCGTATCATTGATGGAACTTGAACTCGACTTCAGCGAAGAAGAGGTGGAATTTGCCGACCGCTCGCACATGATAAGTTTGGCCGAGGAAATAAAAGATGTCATAAACAAGCTCGCAAGCTCGTTTGCTGTGGGCAATGTGCTGAAAAATGGCGTGCCTGTCGCCATTGTTGGAGAGACTAATGCAGGGAAGTCAACTCTGCTGAACCTGCTGCTCGGCGATGACCGTGCAATAGTAAGCGACATACACGGCACAACTCGTGACGTGATTGAAGACACGATAACGATAAACGGCACGCTGTTCCGATTTATCGACACGGCCGGAATACGCGACACGGCCGACACAATCGAGGCTCTTGGCATCGAACGCACATTCAAAAAACTCGACGAAGCGACAATAGTCCTTTGGGTAGTTGACGGAAATACATCTATCGAAGAAATTTCCGAACTTGGCAAACAAATATTACCTCGATGCTACGACAAGAATCTTATAATCATTGTAAACAAGGAAGATATAATGCAATCCGGGCATCGTAATGACATCCAAAACGCTCTTAGCACAATGACAACCGACAAAACACACATTATATTCATGTCGGCAAAGCACCAAACAGGCCTGGATAAACTACTATCTCTATTAAACGAAGCTGCCGCCCTACCTGAAAACGACGGCAACGAAGTGATTGTTACCAACGCCCGCCATTACGAAGCTCTGCTCAAAGCTGAAGATGCCATAATACGCGCCATCAACGGCCTCACGCAAGGAATCAGCGGAGACTTCATCAGCCAAGACATACGCGAATGCATGCATTACCTCGGAGAAATTACTGGAGAAATTACCACCGACGACATCCTCGGCGAAATCTTCTCCCACTTCTGCATCGGCAAGTAAATATTTGATTATCAAATAGTTAAATCGGTTATAATCGATTAATATGGCGCTCTTTACGGGCGCCTTTTTTGTTGCACAAGTATCGTTGATAATCGTTTCTAAGCCTTTTTACGCCATTTTTTGTACCTCCTGTGTACCTCACCACGAAAATCAAAGGATTATCGTTGGCAAGGTCGCGGAGAATGTTGACTATGGTTGAATATAGTTTAAGATGGTGGAATAAAACTGGAGAAATCAAGGAGAAATAAACCCTAAAAATTCAAGTAAAATGGCAAAGAGCAACATTAGAATTAAAAAGATTTGTGAGTGGTGTGGTCAAGAATTCGTAGCCCAAAAAGTAACTACGAAATACTGCTCACACAGATGCGCGAATTTGGCTTATAAACAGGCCATACGAGCAAAACGGATTCAGCAGGAAGAGCAAAGGATTCAAATCGTTAAGAGTGAAAAGCCTTTGATGGATATTAAAGACAAAGAATATTTGTCAATCGCTCAGGCTGCTACTTTGTTGGGGCTTTCACTGCAAGCTGTTTATAAAATGATTTATACAGGACATCTTGCTGCTTATAAGTTGAGCAGTAGGCTTTCATTTGTTCAGCAGAGCGATATAGAAGAGATGCTTAAAAGAAACCCATACAAGATACGACAACCTAAAGACACTCTTCCTATCACAGACTTCTATACTACCAATGAGATTAAAGAGAAATTCGGTGTCAAAGATTCCTAGATATTTCATATAGCTAAAGAGCATAATATACCCCGGACATTTAACCGTGGGAAAACCTATTGGAGCAAAAAGCATATTGATGACTATTTTGCAAAAAAGCTCCTGATCCTGAAATCAAGGAATGGTACAGCACGCAAGACATGCAAGAGAAGTTCGGCATGACGCTGACGGCCATCTATTCTTTTGTATCAAAGAATGTCATTCCCAAAAAGAAGGTCGGCATCATGGTGTACTACTCCAAGAAACATGTGGACATTGCCAAAGGCCTCATTGCACCCGAAGAGCCGCAATATTACACCATTGCAGAAGCGATGGAGCGATTCAATCTGACACGGGACCAACTCTACCATTATGTGAAATACCATAATATTCC
>ERZ779889.257-NODE-257-length-72531-cov-5.645496_pt1 | contig 72531 bp, 101 predicted proteins | sample MGYA00511030_ERZ779889 | MGnify/ENA primary metagenome ERZ779889 (study PRJEB29588, sample SAMEA2160616) | human gut metagenome | biome: human gut; feature: human-associated habitat; material: faeces | place: Denmark | collected 2008/2010 ... | reverse complement strand
ATAGCTATAAGCTTTCCTGAACCACACGCATAGCGTGTGGTTTTCTTTTAACCAATTAAAAACACGGCAGTATTAAACTGCCGTGTTATAATTATTTTATTTTGTTAAACAGCGTTTTAACATTCCTTGTTGTTATGGCAGCCAGTGTTTCAAAATCTGTGCCGCGTACCTGCGCCGCGTTCTGCGCTACCAGCTCTGTATACAGCGGGCAGTTGCGTTTACCACGGTAAGGCACAGGCGTTAAATACGGTGAATCTGTTTCAAAAAGCAGCAAGTCATCCGGCACATAAGCCAGCACCTCGCGTACTTTTGCAGCATTTTTATAGGTACTTGTTCCGCCAAAGCCAAAGTAATAACCACGTTTAGCAAGTTCCTTGGCCATCTCCAGCGAACCGGAATAGCAGTGGAATACTGCACGTGTACCTTGAGGCACTTCATTACGGAAAATATCAAAAATATCGCCGTGCGCTTCACGGTCATGAATGATTACCGGCAAATCAAACTGCACCGCCAAGTCAATCTGTTCAAGCAGGCGTTTTTTCTGCACCTCTTTCGGTTCATTTTCTTTCCAGTAATAATCAAGCCCTATTTCGCCAATGGCAACCACCTTAGGATGCTGTGCCCATTCAGCAAGCTTATCAAGATAATCTTCGCTTGTAATACCAGCTAAATCTTCCGGATGCCAGCCTACAGCAGCATATACAAAATCGTATTTTTCCGCAAGTTCAACGGCAAAGGCAGAACTTTTTTCATCACAGCCGGGGTTAATAAAACCGTCCATTTCTTCGCCGATTTTTTTAATCAGTTCATCACGGTCATCGGTAAAATAGTCGGAATCAAGATGGGCGTGTGAATCCCATAAACCTGTGCGTGACATGTTATTTCACCTTGCTGCCGCTGGCAATGCCCGGGGCATCGGCAAGAACAAGGTTGCCTTCTCCATCGGATGCAGCAAGCAGCATGCCGCGGCTTTCAATACCGCGCAGTTTGGCAGGTTTAAGGTTGGCTATAACAATAACGTTTCTGCCGATAAGTGCTTCCGGCTCATAATGCTGGGCAATACCGCTCACGATAGTACGTTCTTCCTCGCCGATTTTTACCTGAACTTTAATCAGCTTATCGGTTTTAGGAACACGCTCTGCGGCAATTACCGTTGCCACACGCAAATCTATTTTGGAAAAATCTTCAATAGCAATTTCATCGGCCGCTGCCGAAGCAGGTTTGGCCTCTTTAGTTTCTGCTTTTTTGCTTTCTGCTTTAGCGGGTTTAGCTGCCGTTTTTTTCGTAGCGGCAATTATGGTTTCGCCATCATCGGTTACTTCAATGCGCGGGAACAGCGGATCTCCCTTCTGCACTTTGGTTCCGCTTGCAAGGCCGCCCCATTCTGCACCGGCAAGCATAAAGCTTTCCGGTTTGCCAAGCCCAAGCTGCTCGTAAATTTTTGGCGCAGTAACAGGCACAAACGGAGAAATCAAAATTGCCACAATGCGCAGCGCCTCGGCAAGGTTATACATAACAGCCTGCAAACGTTCTGCCTGTGCCGGGTCTTTTGCCAAAATCCACGGTGCGGTTTCATCAATGTATTTATTGGCGCGGCCAATCAGTGCCCAAACATCCTTAATTGCCTGGTTGAGTTCCATATGGTCCATGGAATCTTTATAATTGGCTACAGTTTCATTTACAAGAGCAATAAACTCTTTATCAATCGCTTCATTGCCTTCCTTATGCGTTACAACGCCGCCGTGGTACTTCTCAATCATGCTGACGGTGCGGTGCAGCAGGTTGCCAAGGTCATTGGCAAGATCGGCATTAATGCGGTTAATCAGCGCATCACGCGAGAAATTGCCATCGCTGCCGAGCGTAATTTCGCGCAGCAGGAAGTAACGGATAGCATCCGGGCCAAATTCTTCAATTAAAGCAATCGGGTCGATAACATTGCCTTTAGATTTGGACATCTTATCGCCGTCAACAACCAGCCAGCCGTGTCCGTAAACCTGTTTCGGCAGTTCTTCTCCCATAGCCATCAGCATAATCGGCCAGATAATGCTGTGGAAACGCACTATTTCCTTACCTACCAGATGAATATTGGCAGGCCAGAATTTTTTAAATTTTTCTTCATCCGTACCGTAACCTATTGCGGTAAAGTAGTTCAGCAGTGCATCAAACCAAACGTAAACAACGTGTTTGGGGTCAAACGGAACGGGAATGCCCCAATCGAAAGTAGTACGGGTAATGCACAAATCTTCCAAACCCTGTTTAATGAAATTAATCATTTCATTGCGGCGGGAAACCGGCTGAATGAAATCAGGATGAGTTTCAATGTATTCCAAAATTCTGTCCTGATATTTGGACATTTTAAAGAAATAACTTTCTTCCGCCATTTTTTCTACCGGGCGGCCGCAGTCCGGGCATTTTCCATCTACAAGCTGACGTTCCAGCCAGTAAGATTCACACGGAACGCAGTATAAACCTTCGTAGTTCTTTTTATAAATATCGCCCTGCTCATAAATCTTTTGCAGCACAGCCTGCACAACCTTATGGTGCCGCTCTTCGCTGGTGCGGATAAAATCGTTGTTGGAAATATTCAGCATCTGCCACAATTTTTTAAAATTGGCAACAATGGCATCCACATACTGAATAGGAGTAACACCTTTTTCAGCAGCTTTGCGCTGAATTTTTAAGCCATGTTCATCGCTGCCGGTCAGAAAGAAAACATCCTCGCCTTTAGCGCGGTGATAACGGGCAACTGTATCGGCAATAGTGGTGCAGTATGCATGGCCGATATGCAGATTATCGCTCGGATAATAAATCGGCGTTGTGATATAAAAGCTGTTTTTACTCATCTTGCTTTCCCTTCTTTATATGTTAATTTTGTTTTGCCTTTTTTAAGGAATTCTTTTGTAATTTTATCACATTTCACAAAACCTTGCACAAAAATATTTACAGCTGCTCATTACAGGCGCCGCCATTAAGCTCCTTATAATAACTTCCCCATTTTGCCATGTCTTCCACAACATCTTTTAAAGTCAGGCCAACTTCCGTCAATGAATATTCAACACGAGGAGGAACTTCCGCATAAACTTTGCGTTTAACAATGCCGTCAGCTTCCAGCTCCCGCAAATTAGCGGTAAGCACTTTTTGCGACAGAGGTATCAGTTTGCGCAGTTCCGTAAAGCGCTTGGTGCCTTCCAAAAGATATTTTACAATTAAAATTTTACAGCGTGTGCCAACTATTTGCAGCATAACGGCAACCGGGCAGGGAAGAAGCTCTTTATCTGTCAATTTGTTATCCATAAACACATCTCCACTTATAGTTACTTTTAGTATACTATGTTTATTTTTACCATCTTTAATTACTATAAAGTGCCTTCTTTACAATATTCACCTATAATGATACCATTACCTCAACAAAAAGCAAGGAGGTATTTATTATGCTGATACAGGAAATACGCAACGCTACTATCTGCCTTATTTACGGCGGCGTAAAATTTTTAATTGACCCGTTGTTTGCGCCAAAAGAAGCCTACGAACCATTCCCGGAAGGTCTTTTACCGGGTAAACCCTGGCCCTTTCATAATCTGCCCATGCAGCCTGAAGATATTGTTAACGCCATTGACGCTGTTATTATGACGCATTATCATCTTGACCATTTTGATGAATATGCAGTAAAAGCACTTGATAAAACCATTAAAATTTTTGCGCAGGATGAATATGACCGTAAAGTATTGCAGGATTTTGGCTTTACCAACACGGAAATTATCAGCGAAAACGGTACTGAATTTAAAGGCATAACTCTTTATAAAACAGAATGCCTGCACGGAATCAGAGAAAAAATACAACCTTACTGCGATGCCATGCATATCCGTCCAGATGCAATGGGTATCGTTTTTAAAGCACCGGACGAAAAAACGCTGTATCTTGCCGGAGATACCATTTGGTACGATGGCGTAAAACATGCGCTTGATGTTTATAAGCCTTTTGCTGTTATTGTTAACGCTGCCTGCGCCCAATTAAAACACAGCGGCCCGATTATTATGGGAACAGACGACATTATGGCTCTGCACAAATATGCACCCGATATTAAAATTATTGCCAGCCATATGGATACAGTAAGCCATGCAACACTAAGCCGCGAGCAGCTTCGCAAATTTGTGGATGCCAATAATTTGTCCGGCAGCGTTTTAATACCGGAGGACGGAGAAAGTTTAGAATTTTAATAAAAAATACTCTCCCATTATTTGTGGGAGAGTATTTTTATTCTTCTGCAAGCAGTCTGTTATATAATTCTCTTTTCGGCACTTTACGTGCTTTGGCAACCTGCGCCAGAGCCGTTTTTTTATCAGTACCAGCCGCAATAAGCGCTTTTACTTCGTCAAGCGGATCGGCTGCTTCCTGTTCCTGCACAGCTTCCGCTTCGCCCTGCGCTATAACAAGGCAAAATTCACCGCGCGGCGGCTGCTCTTCCAGCCACGCCAGGCACTCTGTAATGCTGCCGCGGAAAAATTCCTCGTGCAGTTTGGTAAGTTCGCGCGCAGCGGCAAGCTGCCTGTCACCCCACGCTGCCAGTATTTCTTTCAGTACATCTTTAATGCGGTGCGGAGCCTCGTACAAAATTATGGTTGAAGGTATGTTCTTCCAAGCCTCAAGCTGTTCTGATCTGTTCTTTTTGCTTTTGGGCAAAAAGCCGCCGAAAAAGAACGGTGATGACGGCAGCCCGGAAGCAATGAGCGCACACAATGCCGCATTAGCGCCGGGCAAAGGCACAACTTTAATGCCTGCGTCAATCGCCTCACGCGCAAGCTGCTCGCCCGGGTCAGCAATGCCCGGAAACCCGGCGTCACTTACAAGCGCGATATTTTTACCAGCCAGTAATTCAGCAATCAGCTTTGGCCCGTTTTTATCTTTGCTGTGCTCATCATAACGCACCAAATGCCCTTTAATATTAAAATGGTTTAAAAGCTGCAAAGTATGGCGTGTATCTTCGGCCGCTATAATATCGGCTTCGCTTAAAGTACGCAGAACGCGCGGCGTTATATCTTCAAGGTTGCCTATCGGCGTTGCACAAAGGTATAAAGTTCCCGCTCCCGTCATTTTACCTGCTCCTTCGATTTATCATAATAAGCCAATGCCTGCTCACTCAGGCTGCCATCGCTGTTATACATCACAAGCGGCGGCAAAACATCTAAACCATAACTGCCGCCTTTGGTCATTTCCATTAAAAATATCCACGCCGGCTTGTTAATGGCGCTGTGCACCCACTGCAAACGCTTGGGCTGCAAGCCAAACTCTGCCGCAAGCTGCATACATTCGGCGAAACGGTCGGGCAGCTGCACTATGGCAAAACGCCCGCGGTAACGCACGGCATACGCCGCCGCTTTAAAAAAGTCTCGCAAATCAGCAGTTACTTCATGGCAAGCTGCGGTACCTATTTTGCGTGTGTTGCCGCTGTTGCGGTACGGTGGATTGGCGATTACCAAATCCATGCTTTCCGTTTTAAAATACTTGTTTATTTCGCGCACATCGCCGTCAATTACGCTTACAACATCTTCTAAGTTATTATCTGTAATGCTGCGCCGCATTAATTCCGCAACGCGCGGATTAAATTCCAGCCCGGTAACCTTTGCCGCACCGCGCGCAGCCAGAAACAGGCTGATGGCACCTGTTCCGCTGCCAAGTTCCAATACCTGTGCTTTAGTAACAAGATGGGCAAATGCCGCTACAAAAACCGAATCTGTCGTAAAAGTAAATTCGCCTGCATCCTGCCACACGGTATAGCCGCAGCCCGGCAATGAGTCGCGCCGTATTCCCGTATGCACCATTAAATTTTATCCGCCTTTGCTGCATCAACAATTTCATCCCATTCAACTTGAATGGTGTTATCAGGCGTAAGCTGTACTGATGCGGTGCGCATTGCGCGGTTAACGCCCATTACACGGCCTTCGCCAAGCGGAGTAATAACCATTGCGCCAACTTTCGGCACTTCCACACGCTCCGGAGCCGGACGTTTGCCGCAGCAGCCGCTGCAATATACATCGTTTTCGTATTTCAGGCAGCACATAAGCCTGCCGCACACGCCGGAAATTTTTGCCGGGTTTAAAGAAAGGTTCTGGTCTTTTGCCATACGGATGGATACCGGTTCAAAATCTCCCAAAAAAGTTGCGCAGCAAAGCGGCCTGCCGCAGCCGCCAATGCCGCCCAGCATTTTCGCTTCGTCACGCACGCCAATCTGACGCAGTTCAATGCGGGTACGGAAAACCGATGCCAAATCCTTAACAAGTTCACGGAAATCTATACGGCCGTCCGCCGTAAAATAAAAGATAATTTTATTAACGTCAAAAGTAAATTCCACATCAATCAAACGCATAGGCAAGCCATGTTTGGCAATTTTGCGCAGGCAGATGTTGAAGGCTTCCTTCTCGCGGATTTTATTTTCCTGCACTTTCAGTGCATCTTCTGCCGTTGCCTTACGCATAACCGGTTTAAGCTGCGATACCAGTTTGTTTTCCTCAACTTCGCGCGCACCGATAACGACTGTGCCGTATTCCAGTCCGCGCACGGTTTCTACTATTACATGGTCGCCAACTTCCACTCCTGTATCAACGGGGTCAAAATAATATATTTTACCTGCTTTTTTAAATCTGATGCCTACTACTTTCAGCAAAACTTTCACTCCTTCCGCAGTAAATCAAGTTTTAGTACAAGCGCCTCAAGCACATTTTTGGCGCTGACATTTTTATTTATGTTCTGCCAGGCTTCCTGCGCAGCATTAACGCTCTGCCTGGTTGTATGTAAAGACGTGCTTTTGGCAATGCCGTCAAGCGTTGTCAAGATATCTGTATTGTAAATTCTCTTCGGTGCGCCGCTTTGCAAAAGCAGCACATCACGCAGAAGATAGACAAACTGCTCGGTCAGCAAAAGCGCCGACACGCGGTCATACTTTTCGCCCCATCCCAAAGAGGCAATATAACCAAACGGGTTATTCAGCGGCAATTTTTGCAGCAGTGAAAGTGCATCGCGCCGCAAATCAAAAATCCCTGCTTCCTTAAAAGCCAAAGCCCTTCCGGGCGAGCCACCGGCAAGCGCAGCCAGCACACCGGCATTGTTAATAACGCCGTGAGCCTTTAAAATCTGCTGCACCGCAGCAATATCCGGCGCTTCAAACCGCAGGCGTATTACACGTGACAAAACTGTGGGCAAAAGGCGCTCTGCCTGCTGCGTTATTAAAATAAACAACCAGCCCTGCGGCGGTTCTTCCAGTAATTTCAAAAGGCTGTTGGCAGCTTCAGCCGTCATTTGCCCGGCATCATCTATAATGCAAACCTTATGTTCCGATAATACCGGCGCAAAAGCAGCCTGCCTGGCCATTTCCTTTACCTGTTCAATTTTAATATCCTTGCCTGCTTCTTCTGCCGTCAGCAGGTAAAAATCGGGGTGCGCAAAACTGTTATTGGCTATATCCATCAGGCGGCAGCTTTCGCAAATTCCGCACGGATGCGCGCCCTGCCCGGTGCATAAAAATGTTTTGGCAAAATGCAGCGCCAGCATTTTTTTGCCGATGCCGCCCAAACCGTAAAATAAAAGTGCATGCGGACGGCTGCCGGGCATTAAAAGTTTCTGCAAAAATTCCTTATTCTGTTGATGCCCAAACACTTCGTCCCACATAATTAACCTCAAATTTTTATAAAATTATTGATAACGCGCATAATATCAGCCGTTACTTTTTCTGTATCCTGCAAGGCGTTAATTTTAAAAATGCGCTGCGGGTATTTTTCTGCAAGCAGCATAAAGCCGTTGCGTATTTTATGCTGAAATTCCAGGCCTGCGTTTTCATAACGGTCATGCACGCCGCGCAGTTCACGCCTTGCTGCCAATAAATCCGGGTCGCCGTCCAATAAAATCGTCAAATCCGGCTCCAGCCCGTCACTGGCAAAAGTGCTCAGCCCATGAATCGCCGATAGCGGCAGCCCGCGCACAATGCCCTGATAAACTTCCGTTGAATCGCTGAAACGGTCGCACAACACAATTTTGCCTGCCAAAAGCGCCGGTTTAATTACGCGCTCCACATGGTCGGCGCGCGCTGCAATGTAAAGCAGCGTTTCCGTGCGCGCATTCATAATAAGTTCCGGGTCTAAAACCAGTCTGCGCAGTTCTTCTGCAAGCCTTGTGCCGCCGGGTTCGCGCGTACATACAACTTCATGCCCAAGCCTGCGCAGTTCTGAAGCTATGCGTTCAAGCTGCGTTGTTTTGCCGCAGCCATCCGCACCTTCAAGGCTTATAAAATATCCTTTGCTCATTTATTTAATCACCCGCAGTTCTGTTAATGTATAATCTGCCGGGCCGCTTACCGGCAGCCCCAATGCTTTCATGCGGCGGCAGTAATCCAGCACACTGCCCGTAACAAGTTCCCCAGGCCACAACACGGGTATGCCCGGCGGATAAAAACTTACCTGTTCGGCGCAAATTCTGCCTTCTGCTTCATCAAGCGGTACGCTTTCATGTTCAGCGTCAAACGCTGTGCGCAAGGGCAAAACCGTGGCAAATTCCGGCAGTTTGTAACTGTCCTGCTCTGGCAGCGGTGTACGTTTATGCTGCTGCATTTGCGCAAAAACAGTTTCTATTTTATTGAGCACTGTTTCATATCCGGCACCGCCATCGGCATAAGTTACCAAAAACAGCACATTGGCGGCATCCGTCAGTTCCACGGCAATGCCGGCTTTGCGCAGGGCATCGCCTGTTTCTACGCCGGTATAACCCCACGCCGCAGTGTTTACCGTTACTTTCGTTTTATCAAAACCTGCCACGCCGTTCCTGCCAATGCTGGAATCATCCAAAAGCCGCAGGCCTTCAAATTTTTTCAGCAGGCTGCGCAGTTTTTCTGCGGCGGCAAGAGCCATGTCACCCAGCTTCTCACCATGTACGGCAAGTGTATAGCGCGCAGCATCTAAAGAAGCCATTAATAAATAATTAGGGCTTGTTGTTGTTAAAAGGCTCATTACTTCGGCAGCGCGGGTTAAATCAATACGCCCGCCCTTAACATGCAGCAGCGAACACTGCGTCATCGCGCCTAAAATTTTATGTGTACTCTGAGCGCAGGCATCAGCTCCGCATTGCAGTGCCGAAGGAGGCAGTTTTTGGCTGAACCCCAGATGCGGCCCATGCGCTTCATCAACCAAAAGCACAGCATTATGTGCATGGGCAATCTGGGCAATCGCCTTTAAATCAGCAGCCTGTCCATAATAATTAGGGCTTGTAACAAGCACCGCTTTAATATCAGGTTCCTTTTCAAAAGCCTCTGCCACAACTTCAGGCGTAATTTGCGTGTTAATGCCAAAACCGGCATCGTATTCCGGCATCACAAACACCGGCTGCAAATTGGCAAGCAGCAGCGCACCCGCTACACTGCGGTGCGCATTACGCGGCACCAGTACCTTATCGCCTGCCCGGCATGCCGTCATCAGCATAGCGTGTATTGCGCCCGTTGTACCGTTAACGGCAAAAAAGCATTTATCACTGCCGTAAAGCTGTGCCGCCAAATCCTGCGCTTCTTTAATACAGGTTGAAGGCGCGTGAATATCGTCAAGTTCACTCATCAGTGATACATCCATTGCCACAGCGCCTGCGCCAAGTTCATTTTTCAGCAGCGCTTCCATGCCGCGCCCGCCCTTATGCCCGGGCGTATGGAACGGATACACTTTGTCATTTTTATATTTCAGCATCGCTTCTACAAGCGGCATTCTGTTCTGCAAAATAACCTCCAAGGCATAGTAACCCATGTTATCTTTATATTTTATCACAGCATGCGTGCTAATTAAAGCATTTTATCCTGCCTGCAATTTCATCTACATTGTACCCATCATCAATCAAAATATAATTTAATCCGTGTTCACGACAGCAGCGCAGGTTTTCCGCATTGTCTGCAAGCAGGGCATCCAAATCACAATAATCATCCAAACGGCATTCTATGTCATTTGCATGAGTCTCTATTTCTTTCAAATTATTTTTCAAGTAAGTTTCGCTCATAATAAGACAGTAATATTTAATTTCCTGTAAATATTCCGCCGAAAAATATTCGTTCCAGTTAAATGGTATATAGCAGCCTTCAATAATAAGGTTTTGTTTGTTCTCCACTGCCGTTTTAACAATTTCCTTGACAATGTTCCACAGGTAAGGCGTAAGTTCTTCATCATCTTCCGGCGTTAAATTTGTTGCGCCGCTGCGTATTAATCCCATTTTCAAATGGTCAAAGGATAAATAATTAATGCCATATTTCTGCATTAATTGCTGAGCCAGCAAAGTTTTGCCGGTATGGCTTGCACCGCCGATTAAAATAACCATAAAAACCTCCGCGTTTTTTATTATTGTACCATACAAAAGATTTAATTTATGCCTTCGCTATGCTAAAATTAAAATAGGAAAGTTTAAGCACATGATGATGGAGGCGCTAACTGTGAAACTGCGCAGCAAACCGATGACCAAGGAACAAATAACGCAATACCTGCACAAATTGCAGCTTGCTGGTTTTACGCCCAAAGCCGACCTTGCAACACTGCAAAAACTGCACGACGCCCATTTAAAATTTATTCCTTACGATAATTTCGACTGCCTGAACAGCAAAATTACATCGCTGAAACGCGAGGATATGTTTGATAAACTCATACTGCATAACCGCGGCGGTATCTGTTTTGAACTAAACGGCATTTATGCGTGGCTGCTTGAATCGTTAGGATTTAATTTTGTAAGCTTCGCCGGGCGTTTTATTAATAAAATTAACGTTTACCAAATGCGCCAGCACCGCAATATGTGCGTAACCATTGACGGCAAGCGTTATATTACCGATGTAGGTGTCAACAGCGAAAGCCCGCGTATACCGCTGCTTTTGGAAGAAAACCGCGTTCAGAGCGACGGCATCAGCCAATATAAATTTACCCGCGATGAGTTTTGGGGCTGGCTGCTGTGGCAGAAGGAGCGCAATAAACCGTGGAAACGCATGCTTGGCTTTACGGAAGAACCTCAGCTTGAAAAAGATTATGTTTTTCCTTCCTTTTGGTGCGATGCGCATCCAGATTCTCCTTTCAATAAAGAAAAAGAACTTTCCATTTTCCGTGAAGACTGCAACATCACTATCCGCGGCAATTACTTAAAATTTTATTTAGGCGGCAAGGTTAAATACCGCTATAAAATAAAAAACGGCGCCGATTTAAAAGAAGTGCTGTGGGAATACTTTGGCATTAATGTAGAATACCGCCTGCGCAATGACGGTATGGATTTTGAGGGGTAAACATGTTTGAAATTCCATCTTATGTAAAAAAAATATTAAAAATTCTGAACGATGCCTGTTACGAAGCTTATATTGCCGGCGGCGCAGTGCGCGATTTGCTTTTAGAGCGCACTCCCGGCGATTTTGACGTTGCCACAAGCGCCATACCGGAAGAAACAGCTGCTGTTTGCCAGGCGCACGGCATAAAAACGATAGATAATTTAGGACAGAACTTTGGCTGCGTTGTTGCCGTTATTGACAGACATGCTGTAGAAATTACCACTTTCCGCGGCGAAACTTACGGCAGCGATGCCCATAAGCCAGAAAAAGTGTGGTTCAGTAAATCGCTGCGTGAAGATTTAAGCCGCCGCGATTTTACCGTTAATGCTATGGTTATGGATGCTGACGGCAAAATTTATGATTACCATGATGGGCAGAAGGATTTAAAAAATAAAATTCTGCGCACGGTTGGCGATGCGCAAACCCGCTACCGCGAAGATGCGCTGCGTATGCTGCGCGCCTGCCGCTTTGTGGGTCAACTTGGCTTTACTTATGTGCAGGATGGCTGCGAAACCATGCCGCCCTTCGGCGAAGAAGGAACGCCTTACTATCTGCCGCACAATTTTCTGTTCCCACCTGAACGCTGCGCCGGTCTTTCTCTTGAACGGGTGCGCAGCGAACTTGACAAACTGTTGGTTACGGAACACGCCGGACACGGTCTGATGCTTTTAATGGCAACAGGACTGACTGATGCACACTGCCGCGCAAAAGAAAACGGCGGCTATACGGAAATTGCTATTCTTCCGGAGCTGCGCCACCTTGCAGGGCTGCCCCAAAACAGGCGCTTCCACTGCTATAATGCCTGGGAGCATACACTGGCTGCCGTTGATAACAGCCCTCGTGATTTAACTATCCGCTGGGCGCTTTTGCTGCACGATTTGGGCAAAGGCATGCCCGGAATCCGCGGAACTCATCCGGACGGTTCGCCGAGTGACCACGGACACGAAGCATTAAGCGCAGTTATGGCTGAAGAAGTGCTGACGCGCCTGCGATATCCGGAAAATTTCCGTAAGCGTGTAGTCTGGCTTGTATCACGCCATATGCGTTTTGCACCGATGATGTTTACCAAAGAACGCACGCTGCTGCGTTGGGTACGCGCCGAAGCTGCAAGCGGTGAATTCCGCACCGCCGCCGATTTAATGGAAGCCTTTATACAGCTGAAAGAAGTATTTTTAGCAGACATGGGAGCAACTCACGCCGGCAACAATCCGCAGCTTATGGCCGAAGGCGCAGAACTTGCCGATGCCATAATAGAACTAGCACACACCAAAATGCCGGTGCATACTTCTGATTTGGCAATAAGCGGCGCAGACCTGCATGGCATTGTTCCACCGGAAGAAACCGGCACTTACTTAAAATATTTGCTCATGCGCGTGCAAAATGGCAATTTGGCAAACTGCCGCGACGAACTTCTGGCAGCAGCCAAACACAGGCATGTTAAAACAGCCCGCGTTTAAAATCTGATATTGTATGCCGGCACCCAAAGTGCTATACTAAAGTTATCAGCGGGGACGTAGCTCAGCTGGGAGAGCGTACGGTTCGCATCCGTAAGGCCGAGGGTTCAATCCCCTTCGTCTCCACCAGATAAAAATTTAATCCCATGAAGCAAAAACTTCATGGGATTTTTTATATGCCTTTTAAAATTTTTCAGTGTCAGGATAGCAATTTGCTTCATAATAATCAAGAAAAGGGCGGGCAACGGCCGAAAGCGGCTGCCCTTTTAATTTGAAAATAGTTTTATAGGCAAACAGCTTCGGATGTTTCAGCGGCACAAATATAAGCCCGGGATAAGGCACGGCATCATACTGTTCAAACGGAACAACCGCCACGCCAAGACCGGCTTTGGCCCAATATAAAGCAGTTGTGCGTGTAGTGCTTTCACTAAGCACCTGTGGAGCAAGGCGTTCTTCTTCCATAACTGCTGTAAGCAGGCTACGGCTGCCGCTTAAACACAACGGAACTTTTGCAAGTTCATTTAAAGCAATGCTGCCGGTATTTTTATCAAACCAGTTATTTTCTTCATTAAACACAGCATAAAGCTGCTGCCTGCGGCGGAACAAAACATCAAACAAATGCGGACGCACCAGCGGCGCGTTGGCAACGGCTATTTCCGAAAGCCCGTTTAAAATATGCTGCTCCTGTTCTTCAATAGAACCTTCATAAAACACATACTTTACCTGCGGATAATCATTATGAAACTGTTTTATGAAATTGCGGATCAGCGTTGCGCTGCGCGAAGGCGACAAACTTATTTTCAGCGTGCCGCTGATGCCGTTTTCATAATCTTCAATCTCACGGTGCAGATTCTCGTGCAGGCGGCAGATGGTTTTTGCCTGCCTGTAAAATAACTGGCCCGCGCCGGTAAGTCGAACCTCACGCATGCCGCGGCTTTTTTGCAAAAGTTCTGCGCCGAATTCACTTTCCAAATTTTTAAGCTGATTGCTAAGAGCCGGCTGGGCAATGTTAAGCTGCGCCGCAGCAGCTGTAATTGTTCCGCATTCCACCACGGCAATAAAATTGCGGTATTGGCTGATATCCATAAACTCACTCCAAATTATAACAAAAAATTATGTTTTTGATAGAAAACCGGTATTTTTAATATTATTATAAAACAGTTATAATCAAGGTGTAAAGCAAATTGAATTTTAAAGGACGTGAGTTTATGAATACAGCTAAATTGAACCCTCAAAGCAAAAATTATTTTCGTGCTTTAGCAGCAATTATTATTACAGGCATGGCGGCATTCAGCATGGAATACTGCCTGCAGCCGGTTATCAGTAAAATTGCCGCTACATTTGCACTTAATCCTGCGCAGGCCAGCCTTGCAGTATCGGCTGCTATGCTCGGCATGGCGCTTACCCTTTTGGTGCTTACTTCTTTTGCTGACCGTCTGCCGCGCCGCAAAATGCTGGCAGGCAGTTTAATCATCAGCAGCGCCGTGCTGCTTGGCGTAGGTTTTACCCAAAGTTTCGCCGCCGTTGTTGCCCTGCGCTTTGTACAGGGCTGCATTCTGGCCATGGTGCCGGTGCTTGCTATGGCCTATGTTAACGAAGAATTTGATGCTTCCAAAACAGGCTTCGGCATCGGCATGTATGTTTGCGGCACTACTTTAGGCGGCCTTTCCGGCAGAATTTTAGCAAGCGTGCTGACTGATTTTGCCGGCTGGCAGTTCGCAGTTATGGCGTTAAGCGTGCTTTCCGTACTGGCAGGCATTTTAGTATGGATGCTTCTGCCGCAGGAAAACAACTTTTCCCCAAAACACACCAAAGGCTTCACCGCCGGCGTATTCAGCCGCAGCAACAAAAAATTGTTTTATCTCTGTTTTGCAGCTTTTTGCATGATGGGCAGCTTTGTGGCAGTATATAATTTTATCGCTTATGTTTTAAAAGACGCCCCTTATAATTTAAGCCAGAGCGTTATCGGCTTTTTGTTCGCCGTACAGCTTTTCGGCACTTTCAGCAGTGCAGCAGCCGGTAAACTTACCGCAAAATACGGCAACGGCAGCATTATTTGCTTCTGTCTGTTTCTTTTAGCTGCCGGAGCAGTACTTACAATACACAGCCTGCTTTTAATAAAAATCGCCGGGCTTGCCATTCTCACAATCGGTCTGTTTGGCGCACATGCAAGTGCCAGCAGCTGGTGCGGCAAACTTGTTAAAAACGGCAGAGCTGCCGCAGGCTCGCTCTATATGTTTAGCTACTACAGCGGTGCCAGTATTTTAGGCAGCCTTGGCGGTATTTTCTACAGCATCTTCGGCTGGGGCGGCGTTGCCGGTATGTCAGTTCTTTCGGCAGCACTTGCATTTACCGCTGTACGCACAGCCATGGCAAAATAAAAAACAGCCCTAAGCATGCTTAATGCAGTGTTTAGGGCTGTTTTTTATTTATCAAGTTCCGCAAATTTGGCTGCCATGGTAGGATTATTGCGCGTTAAACGCTTAATGCTTAAATCCTCTGCCTTATTATTGGCAAGACGCAAATTATTTTCCGATGACAACAAGGCATCTTTCGTCTTTTGCAAATGGTCAATGGTTTTATCTATTTCTTCTATTGCCTTTTTAAATTTTTCGCTTGCAAGACGGTAATTACGCGAAAACTTATCTTTAAATTCGTTCAAATCATTTTCAAAATTGGAAATATCAATATTCTGCGTTTTTATTACGCTTAATTCCTTGCGGTATTCAAGTGAATTCTGTGCCGCATTGCGCAAAAGCGTGATGATTGGTATAAAAAACTGCGGACGTATAACATACATTTTAGGATAGCGGTAAGAAACATCGACAATACCTGTATTATATAATTCGCTTTCGCTTTCCAGCATGGATACCAGCACTGCATACTCACAATTTTTTTCACGGCGGTCTTTGTCAAGTTCCTTAAAAAAGTCCTCGTTTTTCTTTTTGGTTGCAGTAGCATCCATTTCATTTTTCATCTCAAACATTATCGAGATAAATTCCGTACCGTCTTCATCTGCTTCGCGGTAAATATAATCGCCCTTGCTGCCTGTACGGGCATCATTATCTTTTTCAAAGTAAGCATTTTTAAAACCGGTAGCGCGCAGTTTGTTGAATTCAATCTCACAATGCTGTTCCAGGCTTTCGCCCACCATTTTGGTAGACTGGCGTAGTTTAAAATCTTTATAGCGCTCAATTTCTTCATCTTTAAATTTTAGTTTTTCTTCGTAGGTGCTTATAATATTCTGCTCACGGATAGCGCTTTCTTTTTTGCTGTTTTCCACCTGCGAAGCAAGCTGCAAAATGCTCTGCTCTTTATTAAACAATTCCTGCTGCTTTTCGCTGATAACTTTGTTTACAGCAAGTTCCTTCGCCGTTTCGCTGCTTTGCAGGCGTGCGGTAAGTTCTGCAATCTGGCGTTCTTTCTGCGCCAGTTCCAGCTCTTTTTTGTTCAGCGCTTCCTGCAAAGAAGATGCCTGCGCAACTTTCTGCATATCAAGCTGATTTTTTAATTCCGTTATCTCCATGGCTTTTTTTGCCAAAGCCACATCATAGGCTTTAGCCGTTGCCGTTTTGGCAAGAGTTACGGCACTTTCCTTTTCGATTTGAAACTGCGCTATTCTTTCCTGTATTTCCTTATTGAACTCTTTATCCCTAACCTGTTTAATAATAGCGGCATAGCCGGTTTCATCAACCTGGAACACTTCGCCGCATTTGGGGCATTTTATTTCCTGCATACTGTCTCCTTATTTATAATTAAGTTTTAAAATATCGCTGCATGCCTCCATGCCGCAGTCATAACCGTGGTCATAAAGCTGCAAAAGTTTATTTTTATCCAAATCAAGCCTGTCAATTTCAAGCGGCTGCTGCGGACGGATAATAACGGCCTTGCCTTCCTCAGCCAAAAGTTCTGCCGCCTCAAGCTGCCTGTTGTAGTTTTGCGGGCGCTCAGCCAGAATCTGCTGCAAAAGCGGATAATGCGGATACCACAGCTTAACCAGCGCCGAAGGCACGGCGCGGCTTTTACGGTAACCTTTATTGCGAGTAAGCACGATAACAAATTTATCATACCCGGCTCTTTGACCACGGTCTACCGGAATAGGGTCAGTTAATGCTCCGTCAAGCAAACGGCGTTTATCAAAATGCACTATCGGTGCAAAAAACGGCAGCGATGCCGATGCACGCACCGGCGTAAAATTCCGTCCCATGTCCATCTGGGTATACCAGACAGATTCACCTGTTTCACAATCCGTAGTGCCTACTTCCAGCCTGCCGGGATATTTATAAAAAGCATCATAATCAAACGGAATAAGATGGCGCGGTATATCATTTAAAATAAAATCAAACCCGAACAGCGAACGCGTACGCAGCCAGTTTTTTACACTGCAATAACGGTCATCTCCCACATAATCTTCAATAATGCGCCGCGTGCGCCCTTTTTGCCCAGACATATATGAAAGTATATTGCAGGCGCCTGCCGATACTCCGGCAATATGCGGAAACACAAAACCTTTTTCCAAAAAAGCATCAAAAACACCTGCTGAAAACATGCCGCGCATACCGCCGCCTTCCAATATCAGGCTGAGATTTCCGAGCATCATAACGCACCTCCGTTAAACTTTGCTAATTTTAATTATAACATTTTTTAAATACTGGGCATATATTTATTTTTTACGGCGGCAGCGTTATAATAAAAACATAAGCCAAAACACACAGGCTTACGGAAGGAGTAATAAACATGTCTGCTGTACTTGATTACTTAAAAGCGGCCGGAGTATTTTATCTGGCAACAATGGACGGCGAACAGCCGCGCGTACGCCCATTCGGCGCTGTATGCGAATTTGACGGCAAAGTATATTTTATTACCGCCAAAAATAAAAACGTTTACAAACAGCTTACCGCTAACCCCAAAGTTGAATTCTCTGCCATGAAGGGACAGGACAGCTGGATCCGCCTCAGCGGCGAGGTTAAATTTGATGAGCGCCGCGAAGCGCGCGTCGCCATGCTTGAGGCTGTACCGACCCTTACAAGAATGTACAATGCTGATGATGGCATTATGACGGTATTTTATCTTGAAAATATGAAAGCAACGGTTTATTCCTTTACAGAAGAACCGAAAGAACTTGCTTAATACTTTAAAAAAGCTGCCGCAAGGCAGCCTTTTTATTTTGATGTTTTTATGCAAGAACTGCCGCTGCCTTTTTTCAATAATATTATTTTAATAAGGCGGCCCACTTATTTTGCTTGGACTTTTCATCTCCCGGCTTTCATAAAAAAATAAACTGCATTTCTATCGGTACATTACTCCAATGGAAATGCAGTTTTTGATTTACAACCGGTTTTTATCGCCCCATTCGCACATACCGTCCAAAATGGGAATCAGCGACTTGCCGCGTTCTGTCAGGCTGTATTCTACCTTGGGAGGTATCTGCGGATATTCTTCGCGGTGCACCAGTTTATCAGCTTCCAATTCTTTCAGCGTCATACTGAGCGTTTTATATGAAATACCGCCGATATATTTTTTCATTTCGTTAAAACGTACTACGCCAAATTCCATAAGCGTATAAAGTATAGTCATTTTATATTTGCCGTTTATCAGCGACAGTGTGTAACTAAAACCGGTATCATTTAAACACTCGCTGTTAATACACCTTTTATTCATTTTACACTCTCCTAAAGGTAAGTATCATACTTAAATGTGCGTACTTGCTTTTTATTACGTTCTTGTTATGATTATAATATCAGCAGTTAATAAAGTCAAATCTGCCAAAGCAGATGAATTTTATTAATGGTTAAAAGTTAAAATTGCAAGGAGTTGAAAATATGAGCAAAAAAGTTGTTATTTTAAACGGCAGCCCGCGTCCCAACGGCAACACTTCCGCCCTTGTAAAAGCGTTCACTAATGGTGCGCGCGAAGCAGGGCACACCGTTACAGAATTCTTTTTAGATAAAATGGACATCCATGGCTGCAAAGGATGCTTTGGCGGACACAGCAGTAAAGCATGCCCCTGCGTACAAAAAGATGATATGAACAAAATTTACCCTGCCGTTAAAGAGTGTGATGTAATTGTACTGGCAAGCCCCTTGTATTACTGGAACCTGAGCGGTCAGCTCCGCACTGCGGTTGACCGCCTGTTTGCTCTGGAAGAAGGTGGCGGCAACCTGCTGCGCGGCAACGGCAGAGCCTGCGCTCTTTTAATGGCAGCGGAAGGCAGCGATTTTGACGATGTGCTGCGTTATTATGATAACCTGATGAAACACCTGCGCTGGCAGAACCTTGGCCATGTTCTGGCAGGAGGCAACTGCAATATAGGCGACATTAACGGCAAGCCGGAAGTGCAGCAGGCTTACGAACTCGGCAAAAACCTGGCCTAAAGGAGCCATCCATGATAAAAAAGCTGATTCTTGCCGTCATCGTTATCGCCGCATTGTTTGTTATTTATAAAGGCCCGTCCGGCGTAATCGGATTGCTGTTTATGTCGCACAATGCCAAACCCGTACCGGCGGAGCAAACCAACGTGCTCGGGCAGCCGGTTGCCAAAAACGGACAAAAAGTTTTAGTAGCCTATTTTTCATGGGGAGGCAACACGCGCAAAGCCGCCCATAAAATTCACGCTTTAACCGGCGGCGATTTGTACGAAATACGCACTGTAAAAAACTACCCAACAACTTACAAAGCTGCTGTGACAGACGCCCGCACGGAATTTGAACAAAACCTGCGTCCGGAACTTAAAGGCCCGCTGCCTGACTTAAAACAATATGATGTCATCATTTTAGGCTACCCCATCTGGTTCGGCATTGAGCCGATGGCAGTAAAAACATTTGTGGAAAGCGCAGATTTAAACGGAAAAACAATTTTGCCCTTCGCCACCAGCGGCGGCAGCGGCATAACAGAAAGCGTAACAGATTTACGCCAAACATTGCCTGCAAGCAATGTTAAAGACGGTCTGCTTGCCAATATATCAAGTAAAATAAAACCGTGGTTAAAAAGTAATGGCCTGCTGAAAAAACAAACTGCATTTCTGCCGGAGAAATATCCAACAGAAATGCAGTTTTATTTTATTTTAAAATTTGTCAAAAAACGATTTAGTGCCGCACTGCAAACTTCGTGCCGAATAATTTGCAAGCGGAATAAAGGTTAAACGCTGTGCTTCCGGGAACAGGTAAAAACCTGTATACTGGTAGCCGCTGTATTCCGTAAGCGTAAGGCGCAAAATGCAGGGCGTACCGGAGGTAACACATTTAAACTGCATATATTGCGATTTTAAGCCCTGAAATGTTTTATATTCGCCGGCTTCCGTCAGTATTACATCATCAAGCTGCGGCGGCAATTGCAGAGGAGTTACATCTACCTGCTGATAAGTAAACTGCGGCGCAACATCAAATTCAGTTATTTCAATAACTTCTTCCGCAGGCGTTCCTTTAGCTTTATCGGCAGGCAGCGTTACATGGCGCGTTGCCGGAGCAGGCGGTGGAAGCTGCTGCTTGCCTGCCAGCGCAGCTTTAAAGACAGACGCCTGGCTGCCCGGAAGCGAAGCATTAAATGTCATGGCCACTGTATCGCTTGCACCTCTGGCAATCATAGTTCCTGCTGCCGGAAGCCCTGCCAGCAGATCAGCACCAAAGGCATATGGCACTGCCAGGCTGTAATCCGGGCTGTTTTGGTTAACATAATAAGTAAAATCCGTTGGTTTGGTTAAATACCAGTTTTCCTGCGGCGCCTCTACTTTTACCGTTTTGCGTATAACGCGCGGCTGTTTTGCCGGAGCAGGCTGTTGCGGCTTTACTTCCTGCTGTTTAACTTCTTCCTGCGGAACAGGTTTTGCAGTTTCTCCGTCAACATTGTTTGCCTGCGTTTTTTCAGCCTGTTCAGCTGCTGTTTCACGCTCTGCCGGTGCTGTTTCTTTTTGCTGTGCTTGCGGTTCCATGCTGTTTAACTGTGCATTGGCTTCTGCCAGCACATCGGGCGTAATTGCTCCTGGCTGATGCGTAAGCCCTGCCGCGTGTACACTTCCGGTCAACAGCAGGCATGCCGTTAAAATGCCAATAGTTTTTTTCATAACTTACTCCTTTACGGCAGTTTTAATAATACCGCCGCCCACAACATATTCGCCGCTGTAAAATACTACAGCCTGACCCGGCGTTACCGCCCGCATCGGCTCGTCAAAAACAACTTTTACAAGCCCTCCGTCATACGGTTCAATTGTTGCAGGCACGTCCTCCTGACGGTAACGTGTTTTAGCCGTAACGCGCATCTGCTCTTTAAGTTCATCAACCATGATGAAGTTGCATTTTTCTGCCAGCAGCGCTTTACTAAGCAGCGCTTCCTGCGGTCCGACTATAACATTGTTATGCTCCATATCCTTTTCAATTACATACAACGGATATTCATAAGCAATGCCCAGCCCTTTGCGCTGCCCAATAGTATAATTAATCATGCCTTTGTGCCTGCCAAGCACCTGTCCGTTTACATGCACAAAATTACCGGCAGCAAACGGTGTTTTTTCCACACGCGCAATCAGTCCGGCATAATCGCCGTCCGGAACAAAGCAAATATCCTGGCTGTCCGGCTTTTGCGCCGTTACAAGCCCTGCTGCTTCCGCAGTCCGGCGGATTTCGTCCTTGCTCACTGCCGCCAGCGGCAAAATTACATGTGCAAGCTGTTCCTGCGTAAGGCTGAACAGCATATAACTCTGGTCTTTGCGCCTGTCCTCGCCACGAGCCAGCAACCAGCGTCCGCGCTTATCGTCATAAAAAATGCGTGCATAATGCCCCGTTGCCAGATAATCGCAGCCCAGTTCTTTAGCGTAATCCAAAAGAGCGCCAAATTTTACATGCCTGTTGCAATCCACGCACGGGTTAGGCGTACGCCCGCATTTATATTCGTTTATAAAATGGCTGATAACTTTGCTTTTAAAGCAGGCGCACAAATCTACAACTTTATGTTCAATGCCAAGTTTTGCCGCAACTGCCTGCGCGTCTTTAATATCACGCTCAATATTCAGTGCAGCGCCAGGCAGTCCAATATCTTCGCCGCCAAACATTCTTGCCGTTGCACCCACAACCTCATAGCCTTGCTGCAGCAGTAAAAGCGCTGCGGCAGAACTGTCAACGCCGCCGCTCATGGCAGCCAATACTTTTTTAGCCATTATTTTTCAAAGCCTGCGCAGATTTCATTTATTTTTGCTTCGTCGACACGCATGGCGGCAATGGTTTTTTCAAACAGTTCATCCAATGTCCAGCCAAGCATTTCCGCACCTTGCGAAATCACTTCGCGGTGGCAGCCGGCAGCAAATTTTTTATCTTTAAACTTTTTCTTCAGCGATTTCACTTCCATATCGCTTACGCTTTTAGAAGGGCGCATCAAGGCAGCGGCGCCGATAAGCCCGGTCAATTCATCTGCCGCAAAAAGCACTTTCTCCATCTGGTGCTCCGGTTTTATGTCCACGCACAAACCATAACCATGGCATGCCGTAGCATGAATGAGTTTTTCATCAATGCCATGTTCACGCATAATTTCCTGCGATTTTACGCAGTGTTCATCAGGATACATTTCAAAATCAAGGTCGTGCAAAAGTCCTGCTAACGCCCAAAAGTCAGCTTCTTCACCATAGCCGAGCTCATTGGCATACCAGCGCATAACGCCTTCCACGGTCAGCGCATGGCGCAGATGAAACGCATCCTTATTATATTCTTTTAATAATTCCCAGGCTTCTTCTCGTGTTAAATTTGCCATAAAAAGCCCTCCTGTCATTAAGTATTTTATTTATTGCCTCGCTTACAGTACGTGCAATTAAGACGAAACCACAGCATGCTTATCAACAATGTTAAAACCTGCCGCTTATTTTATAAGCATATAAAAATTATCTGCCGCAGCATTTTTCGTTCTGCCAGTTTTGCAAATCAGCAAGCGTAATGTTATCGACAACATCATTTATAGCATTGCCGATACGCCGCCACACTTCCGTTGTCACGCAGTCATCCGCACGCGGGCAATTTACCGGATGCAAAGATGCCGCACATGCAACGGGAGCAAGGTCGCCTTCAAGCACGCGTAAAATCTCACCCACCGTACATTCTGCCGGTTCTTTGGCAAGTTTATAGCCGCCCTGCGCACCACGTGCGCTAATTACCAGCCCGGCTTTGCTCAAACGGCTGATAATCTGCTCCAGATACTTATCCGATATATCCTGCCGCAGCGAAATTTCCTTAACCGGAGTATAGCCGTATTGATGATTGTTTGCCAAATCGAGCATCAAGCGCAAAGCATAACGCCCTTTAGTAGAAATCTTCATGCCCAAACTCCTTTCATAAAAGTATTTTACTACTAATGCAGTAGGATTTCAACCATAAACGGTAGTTTTGCCTTTTATGTACGTACCGGATAAATTTAAAAAATTTTACAGATTTTTTATAAAGTCTCGAAAGGCAGACGCAGAAGGTATCCGTAGTAACCAAAAACATTTTTGCGAACAAAGAAATTTTTAGTAGTGGATATTTAATCATTCAAAAGATTTAAAGGGTTTGACAAAAGGTTAAAAAAGTATTAGAATATATACACAAGATAAATATAAAAACGAGGTGTTATATATGCCTAAACCTTCAAGTAGAACTCATTATTTAGCGAGCGAATACGATACATTTGCTATGTCTAACAAAATCGAAACCGTTAGAACTTCTCGTGAATATACTTTGGAAACCATGGCTAAACTCACTGGTGCTACTGTTAATCAGATTAGCAAGGTAGAGAGACATATTACTAAAAATATTTCCAAACAGTTTGTAGAAACCTACTCTAAAACTTTTAATATTCCTCTGCAAACCTTGGTAGTAAAAAGAAACGAAGATAACAAGGATTATGCTTTGTGGGAATGGGTTAGAAACGAGAAAGAGAGCTTAAGGTATCTGCAAGCCGCTTATTATCAGTATTTACGAGACACGGGTAAAATTTCTTAATCTTTTAAAGACAGTCATTATCTTGGCTGTCTTTTTCTTTTGTGGTAAAATGAATTTGTGACTATCTTAGCTGGCAGAAGTGCTGGGGCTGACAACAAAACTCTGCGAAAGAAAAATGTTTTGCTTGTTTACTCATATTACTGTTTTCGTCTCACTGGTAAAGGTGGTGATGTCTATGGCGATATTTTATATCAACCCTGATATAATCAACACTCTGTCAGCTTGGGTAGTCACAATATACAGCCGCTTTTAACTCCTACTAAAAATAATCCAATCTTTCTTGCAAGGAGTTATTAGCGGTTGTTTTATTTTTTTTAAATATTTCTCACGATAGTAGTTAAGTGTTTTCATTCAGTAGCTCTCCCCTACACCAATCTTCAAGCTGGTTCTTTTTGTTTACTCGTAAGATAGCTACACCTTCGGCTATCGGCGTATTAATTTTCTTATACGTCGAAGCAAACGCCACGAATTCAACCTTTTGCTTATGCTTGTATGGTACAGCACCAACAAAAGCCATCAAATTACCGTTTTTGTCTTTAATCGTTTTTACACTGACTATGTTTGCGTAAAATGTTTGCCTGCCGCTAACTTTATCGCTATACACTGGAAACTTAGACGTATCGTAATAACTGAACTCGTCTTTAAACGTAAATCCAAGTACCTCTTTTTCAGCTTCCACTTCATTAAAATTACCGTTTTTCAAATCGTTTAGTTTTTGTTTTTCGGCAGAATAGCGTTCAATCTTTGCGTGTAAGTTTTCTATCTGTTTACGAAGTGTAGCCTGTACCTTTGTACCTTCCTTTTTTTGCGCTAATTCTTCTTCTTTAGCCTTAATCGTGTACTTAGCTTCATTTATGCGCTGCTGATACGTGTAAATGTCCTTGTATATATCTAACGCACGTAACAGCATTTCTTTACGAGATAATCCAAAGCAATCACACGCACCAGCTTTAATTAACGCTTCCTTGATACGTTTATTGAAGCCATTGCTCGTTATAAACTTATCGAAATCGTCATAAAATGTAGCTTCGTACTTGTTTATGCCTTTTATGCTACACAATCCCATACGAATATTATTACCTTCTGGCTCGTAACGCAAATTACCAGAAGCGACAGAAGGTGGCAGTATCGCAATACCCATACGTTCACAATCAGCCTTGTACTTTACAATATCTTCTTCGCTATCACTGTTAGCGTTTAGTAATGAACACATATACTCGTTAGGAAAGTTAGCTTTGAGGTATGCGGTTTCGTAAGCGATTAAGCCGTACTCTACGCTGTGAGAGTTAGAAGAAACGATACCGCTGCCTAATACAAACGTATGCCAAGGCGAGCTCATTTCGACAGAATAAGTATTGTCTACGCCAACAAACTCAATCTTAACTATACGTCGGTTTTCAGCTCTCACAGTCGTATTCGGTTCTGGCTGTACGAGTAAATAATCGCCTACCCTTAATTCTTCCAGCGTCATTTCTCCATTGAACGTAGGGAACTTATGATTTTTCGTACAAGTAACCGAAGTTGCATTTGAAAGCGTAACCCTGTAAAGTTCTTGTATTCCAGCGAACTCAATATTGATAACTGCGTTTTTTATAAAAGTGTAATCGTCGTACAAAGAATACGCTCGATAAAACCTGCTTGGGTCTTTTAATAAACCGAAAACGTCCCATTGACCTATTTTTTCGGCAAACATAGCAGAAAGTTTGATTTTATACAGAGTGTCTAACGACAAAGAGTTTTTTCCGCTTGCAAGTTTAATACATTCATCTCCTGCTAAACATTTATTAAAGCTGTACGAAGCGCAATTTTCGATACCAGTACATAACATATCGGCTTGTGCGTCGCTAATACCGCCATACTCCACAAATGCCCTATGAAGGCTCGGCATAAGCTCTGCCATTTCCTCTGGTATCTTGCGCCCAATGGCTTTGCGGAGCTTATCTGCTTGCCCCGCTGTCCAGCCTGCTAATTGTTGAGCAATTTCTGTTACCTGTTCTTGAAAGATTAATTGACCGTAAGTTTGTGCAAGTATTTTATCAAGCCTTTGGTCAATGTTATCAAAGCTAATTGCCATTGATGTACTCCTATATTTTATTCTTTGTCGAGTTTTGCTTCGTTTTTGAGCATATTTACCTTACGGTTCAGTCTTTCAATCTGGGCGTAAGTGCCGTTTTCAATAATCCAAGTAAGTAATTTGTCTTTAAATACCCATGCGAAAGTGTAAAATGTAATATCAATCACGAGCGCAATAATAAGTGGAATAGCGATTTCAACCCAAGAAGTATTAACCGTGCCCAATACATTTAATACCAAGATAATACCGCTGAATAAAAAGCCAAATTTTGTCATTAATATATCTCTCCTTTAGTTAAATATCGTTTTTAGTATTACAAGGGGTATAAACATATAGCCCCTCTTTTTTATTGACTAATTTTTACGTCTTTATTTTTTCGTGTCCGTAGAGCCGCTTGTAGGGCGGAGTTTCAGACACATTTTTTTAAAGTTGTCATAGGATTGCCTGTTTTCGTGCAATAGCCGCTTCATGCTTTTAAACAAAGCCGCAAGACTTTCGTTAGCTGGCTGCAAATCAAACTCGTCAACGTGTTCAATTTTGCAACCAGAAGCGAACTCTATATTGTAGTAGAACCAAGGACGATTTGTAGAAAAGTTATAATCTACTTTTGTGATTTCGCAAGGTTGCCCGAAGTATAAAGGTAAGCAGTCATTTATATAACGTACAATGTGACCTTCTTCATACTTGCTATTCCAAGTCCGAGATATTAGCATAAATCATTCTCCTTTGGGTAAATATAAACGTGAACGGGTATTCCTACGTCTCTCGCTGTCTGTATCATATTAAGCGTTCCACGACTTTGTCCGTCCCAGAATACAATGCACAAATCAGCGTGTTCAGCCATTTGACGGTTACGGATAGCACCAGCTTTCTTGCCAAAACGCTCCCAATCAGCAGGGAAACGCTCTACCTCAAAATTATGCTTGTCTGCCCAAATCTCACCTAACCTATCTGCGCCCGTTGCAGTACCAGATATTATGGTTAAAACTTCACCTCTTGGCAATCCTTGTATTACATAACTCTTTGTTGGCTGATTGCACAATAAAGTATTTTCCATAAAGTCATAATCTTTGAAGTCTCTACTTCCTGCGATAATTATATTCATACTTCTTCTCCTAAATATTTTTTCCGCAACTCTGACAAGGCGGCTTCACATTCTTCTTTTGTTCTAAATATCATGCCAGCTTCTTTGAACGCAAAATCAAAAGTGGTGTTTTTCCATTCAGCACAACAAATATTATTAAAACCAAACCCCGAGTAAAAATATCTATCGCCTATTTTCGGTTTCCACGGTAGCTTTTTAATGGCTATTTCGCCCTTTAATATCTTGACTAACAAAACATTCGACTGTTGCCACCAATTACCAGCTTCATCTTTTAAATAAAGCCCTTCTTCCGTCAATTTATAATTTGCCTTCAATTTATATTTTCGGCTCACAAGTTCAATTTGAAATTCTTCTTCAAGCTCCACACCGAGCATTTTGGCAATATCTGCCATATAGTTTTTACTCATTATTTATTCACTCCCAACGCAAACTTTTACTGTACGTCCAGTAGCTATTCCAAGTGCTTTACGTTCAGGTGTCATTTTGTTTCATTCTTTCGTAACAGTCCAAGCAATAAACTTTGTTATCAACAACAATGGCTTCATCTTCGCAAACATGAAAGCCGCACGAATAGCACTCGAACCACCACCCGTTAGCCAAGTATACTTCTTTCGGTATTTCTTCCATGGATTTATAATTATCTGCCCACGGTATGCGGTAAACTCGAACTTGCGTGAAGGGCAATTCGTTTTCGTCTGCAAAATATCTTTTTGCCTTTCCTGCACTATCAAACCATTCTATGGTAGTAGTGCCGTCTTGGTCATTATCCCATGCGTAGGCTTTTAATTTGCGTTCAGGTGTCATTATTTCGTCACCTCGTCCATAACAGCACCGCAATGCGGACAATAAGTGCTTGTAACTGTATCGAAAGAGTATTCTTCATACAACGCCCTTTCACCGCACACAGAGCATTTGTGATGGAACTCAAAACCGTCGCCATCAAAAATCCAGTGTCCATGCTTGCGTTCTTCAATTACAGGCAATTCGCTGATTTCATATTCAAAACCATCAATACCTTGGTTCACTCCATCAGCCCATTCGTCTGGAATGTAGCGTTCATGAGGGTCATACTCACGTTTTAATTGAACGTATATCTTTTTTACAGCTTCAAGCTCAATTAAATTCATTGTTATATCACCTCGTCCATTTTATCTACTTCTTTTCCGTAAACAATCCTATTAAAATTAAAATAGTAGCGGCTTTTATAACTGTTACAATGTCATTTGCAATTAACAGTAGAACGAAATAATATGCACCCAAAAGAGCAGCAAATATATAAACAAGTAAATCTATAATCATTCATTCACCTCGTCCATGATTGCACCGCAATTATAACAATAGTGATTATCTTCTTTTGATAAAGCGTCACCTAAACACCATATAGCCATATACGCACCACATACGTTACACCTATATCTATTATCCCAATGACCGTGTTTGCGTTCTTCGACAGTAGGATAGTTTTTCAGTATTTCAATCATATCCATTGCCATTACATGATGGTCATAATTCCATGTTCGCTTATCCATGTCACAATAGGTATCGTTTAGCCATTTGATTAAAGCGTCTGCGTCAATCGGTCGCATTAATCCCACCACCCGTCGTCCTCTGGGTCTGGCGTTTCGCAATAATGTTCAGACCCATCATTGAGCCAAATTTCTAAAGCAGGGTAACAACCAAGATATTTTCTAATCTCGTCTACTCTCTTGCTAAACTCAAATGGTACGTATTTTACTGTAACGTCACAGCGCAACACCACGCAAATAGTTTGCAAAAGAACATCAAGGCTATTTTTGCAACAATATTTATCGGTGTCTACAACCCAACAATGATGATAGTCGAAACACTTAACGTAAACCTCTTTCGGCTTTTTAAGTGGGAAGTCGCACAACGCTTTATATAATTCTGGGTGTTTTTCTCTTAAATCTTCTCCTGCCCAATTACGAATTTTAATGAACATACTTATCTCCTATCCATACAATCATTCTGATTTCTTCGTTGGTATCAAGTAGCTCACACTCTATATTACCAACAACTTGTGCAAGTTCAGCAAAATCTTCGGCTACTTCTAAGTCAGAGATAATATGCCTACCATCATTCCATGAGATAAACGAACAGTCATAAATCTTTGGATATTTCTCGTCTACATCTGAACCATCTCTTGTAGCAATCTTAACTAACATATTACAACCCCTTTAACTGTTTTGCCGTGTCAACAATCGTTTGCATAATAAACTGTATGCCATCTTTGGTTAGTTCTACTCCCTTGTCGATATTGTCAGGCGTAATATATGAAGCGACAAGCATTTTATAAGACGTTTCAGATGTTGGAACAAATAATACCAATAAACCAAAAAATGCAAGACCTACACAGACATAGCAAAGAAATTTTCGCCACTCCTTTTTGTCTACTGCGTCAGGATAGGTGATTAAACCAAAGAGCAATATTGCAATAAACATTACCCCAAAAAAACCAGCAATACCATGAATAATATCGAATACTTCTATCCAATAAAATATCCAAGGACTAATAATCGGCTCACTCATTAGTATTCAAACCTCGCTTTCTGCTTCTGTACCTGTTCCTCTGGCACGCCATGTATGTTTGCAAAATCTTTCGACTTCACTATAATCTCTACTACCTTATATCCGTATTTCTCCGCTAACTTGTAATACGGCTTCATCTCCCATTTTTGAGTGAACGTATTATGTACGGCAATTTCGATAGCGTCTAACTTCATATACTGCTCTACTTCGGATTGACACCACTTATGCGCCTTTGATACTTCCTCTTTTTTAAAGCAGTATTCGCCATATTTATTAAGAAAATACATATCAGCAGACACGTTGACCTTAGTAATGATGTTTGCCAGCGTAGATTTACCGCTACCAGATATGCCACGAATTAAATACAAAACGTGTTCCATGACTACTCTCCTAACCTTCCTTACTTAGCCACACTCTTTCCATAAAATCATTTACACGATAGATAGACGGCAAACTTTCTATGTTCGCAATAAACTCTGCTAAGTTGTCAATAAACATATCTACCGAATTACGCTCTGCTCTTGTAAGCGAACCTTGCGAATGTTTAAGTTCTACCGCTTCACGAATATACTGGATAATTTCAGTATTACTCATTTTATGTTTGCTCCTTCAATAAACCTACCGCTATTTACATCTTCGAGAGCTATATCAACTACTTTCTTGATTTCCTCGGCAACTTGCTCTCTGTAATCTACTTTAGCGTTACAAATTAATTGAGTAGAAAAGCCCTGCAACAAACGTAATAAATCATAAGGCATACCTTTGAGTTTGCCGTCATAGTTGCCAAATTCATCTATCTTTAAATGCGCTTCTGCCATAGCTACCTCATGCGTTGTTCGGCACTATAATTAAATCGTGACGTGCTAATAATTTGTAATCGACAAAAATAGGTTTGTTATTAGTTTTGTCTAAGCACCGCTGCAAGGCTATTTGCGCTCCCTTGGCAAATTCAAACACATCAGCGGACGCACATTCGGCTGTTCCCTCACATATAAAGTTTTTATTAATGAGACACTTGGCAGTAACCTTATTACCTTGCATATAAATGATAATTTTTTTATCCTCTTTGTCGAGCATGGCTATTTCGGTGTTCTTTACATATACGCACCTATCTTCACGCTCGTCTATTGGTGGAAAATCTTCGGCAAGATTATATTCTCTTGCAAATGACGAAGCAGTATGCGCACAAGGGTTTTTACAATCAAGCAGCATTATGTAGTCTGGGCTGCCAGATTTATGTAAGCCAACAATAGTGCCACATAAGCCAGCTTCGGGATATTCGCTATTAGATGTTGTTATTACACGGTCTCCAAGTTTAAAATTTTCCATTTTATCTCCCCTTCCAATACCAAGCGTCGCCTATAAATGAAACAAAATCTGTCATATCGTTTACAAGTTCTACCAATAAAGCGTGTACACAAACTATTGGTAACACGACACAGGTCGCTAAAATAGTAAACGCTACTCTACCAACTTTGCACGGTATTAAGTCCATGCACGACTTATATAATCCGTCGCCATAATTATTACGTCTTGGATATGTCAATTACTTCTCTCCTTTTTTTATCATTAATGGTGAGACTGTTTCTTTAATAAATTACCAAAGATATAATATAAAACATCTACAACAATACTATTACCCGCCATTTTATAAAGCTGCGTGTCGGAAATACCATTGGCTTTTAATATATCAATATCTTTATCCTCAAAGCCCATAAGTCGAAAACATTCTTTTGGAGTTAATTTCCGAATATCAGATTTGATTTTATACAATCCTGTTTTTGCTCCCAAACCACCAGCTTCTCCTTTGAGGGTAACTGCCAAACCATTGATGTCATATACTCTTTTAGCTTGCGCAACTCCGCTCGTTAGCTCTGTCAACTCAATCACATTTACCGTGCCGTGGTTTTCCTTATCAACAACTTTGTTTATCTTAGTGTTTTCATAAAAGAAATCAATAAACTTGTCGGATAAATAATACTTTTTGTCAACCTCGTCGTCTAAAACATCTTTTAATCGCTTAGTCAAAACAAACGGTTCTGGAAACTTAAACTTTCCATTATCTATATCTTTTCTAATAGACACGATAAACACACGCTCACGTTTCTGTGGTACACCATAATCAGCAGCGTTAAGCACCTTCCAGTAGTTGTTGTAGCCAAGTTTATCAAGTAATCCAAGTATAGTCTCAAACTCAACTTTAAACTTTTTGCCCGTTAAGTTTTTGACATTCTCGCAGACAGCGTATTTAGGCTTGCAATCCTTAATAATTCTCAAAGCGTCAAATACTAAACCACTACGAGTTTTACCATTTTCGTCCTCTAATCCTTTCTGCTTACCAGCTAAAGAAATATCTTGGCAAGGAAAGCCGTAAGTTATAAGGTCTATATCCTTTGGTAATTTAGAAGTATCAATCTTTGTTACATCTAAAAGGTTCTTCTCTTGCGGCTCGTTGTGAATAAGTGAGTACGCTTTGCCTGCGTATTTATCAATCTCGCAATAATTTACAAGAGAATAACCACCCAATCGTTCAAGTGCCTTTTCAAACGCACCTATACCACTAAACAGTGATAAAAGTTTAAGCAATGCTTAACTCTCCTTACTGAAATAAAATATTACGTCGAATAATTGTATTCTTACGTTCTACTATTTCCCTAAAGTTCATATCTACAATTTTTGATGTACGCTTCCACCAACGTAGCAACATAACATTATCATCAAAAGGAACAGCAGAAGCTATTTCGATACCAAAGTCTCCCTTTTCATCTGTAAAATGCTTGATAATTGTTTGCCATTCACGCTCTGTTACGTCTTTTACGTTGGTAAATGCTTTGTCCACTAAGGTTTCAACTGGGTCTGTAATTTTTTGTCTCGTTTTAACCACTCTCTTCTTCGCTTGATGTATTCATCAACACTGCCGTTTTGCATTGGAGCAGGTCTACCCAACGCTACTACTGGTACTAAATCCTTAAAGCTATGGGGCTGTATGCCTGCGATAATACCACGATATATCTCGCTCTCACATTGAAACACACCTGCTGTATGACCACCACACAGCAAATCGCTTGTCTTTTTGTCGTCAAGCGGTATATCGTTTAAATCAAGTTCAACACCACGTTTTTTGAGCAAATCGAGTGTGTCTTGTATAATGTCCATGTTTTTTAGTCCAAGAACATCAACTTTAGCCAAACCCAATTCCTCTAACTCGTGATAATCGTAAGCTGCTACTTCGTTATCGCCCTGCTTTTCAATCGCACAAAACTCTGTTGGGTCTTTAGGAAAAACAAGTACAGCCGAAGCGTGTACGGAAGTAGAACTGATAATACCAACAAACGCTTTTGCCAACTTAATTAGCTTTTCGTTCTCTTTGCCCGCTTTTAACTGCTCAAAACCGCCATCACCCATCTGTTTAGACAACGCACGGATTGTAGACGGTGGTACTTTTAAACACATACCAGCTTTTTGTAATGCTGACTTTTCGCTCATTTCCATAAATGTACGAACTTGGTAGACGTGTCCGTAAACGTCTCGTAAATGGTCTATAACTTCTTGTCTCCTCGCTTGCATAACGTCTACGTCAATATCTGCCGTGGTAACACGTTCTAAATTGCAAAAACGAGAAAAATACAAACCATGTTCGATAGGGTCAACCTTTGTGATGTCCATAAGGTAAGCGACTAAGCTACCGCCTACGCTACCTCTACCTACCCCAAAACGAATACCTTGCTGTTGACCCCAGTGCATATACTCCCAAACTATAAGCAACATATTGAGATAGTTCGCTTTTTCAAGCGTTTCAAATTCCTCATTCAGTCTATCAACGTAGACTTGCCATTTATCTTTTGGCACTTTACCGATAATCTTATTTCGCCAACCTTGCCTACATATTTCTTTAACGTATTCAAGTTGACCGTTAGGAGTTGGAAAGTATGGAAAATTATCTTCGCCAAACGTAATCTCTACATTGCAACGGTCTGCCAACTTCTGCGTATTATCTATACAGCTATCGACAAACTCTTTGGGCAAGTAAGATAAATCCTTGCGAACTTCTTCTTCGCTATGCAAGTAAAAATCATCTGTCTGGTAGTATCCGTTTTCGTCGTTATCATCTATGCCATTCCAGTACCTATGTACCCAAGCGTCCTCTTTGTTGACATAATGAGCGTCACAGGTAGCTATACACTGTATGCCCATATCGATACATATTTGATACAGTAGCTTGTTTAGTGCTATCTGCTCTGGCATTTGATTAGTATGGATTTCGCAGTAAAAGTTGTCTCCAAAATCGTTTTTACAGCGTTCAAGTTCGTGATAGATTTCCATTTCGTCCCATGTGCCATCTGCTTTGGTAATACCAAGCAAACCACCCATGCAAGCTGAACCGATAATTAAACCGTCTAAGTGTTCACGAAGCATTTTCCAGTCAATACGTGGCTTGTAATAAAAACCCTCTTTGTATGCTTTCGTGGTCAGCTTTAAGATGTTTTTGTACCCTGTTAAATCCTTCGCCCATAAGCAGATATGCCGATAATCGCCACGCTCTTTAATGCGTATATCTTGCGTAATGTAAAATTCCTCGCCGAATATAAACTTTAGCCCAAGTTTCTGGCATAGCTTGTAGCCCGTCATAAGCGCACTCGTAGAACCATGGTCAGTGAAAGCTACTGCAACTTGCCCCAGCTCTTTTACCTTTTTAATAATATCCTCTGGTCTGGAAATAGCGTCTCTTACACTACCCTTGCACGTATGGTTATGTAGTTGAACGAAACCCACTACTTCGCACCTCGCTTTGGACGATACCTACCGCCTTTAAACTCGTACTCAATTTTCGGCTCTGTTTTCAAGAGGTCTATAATATCCTTCATATACACATCAAACGAAGGTAATAACGTAGAAACGTGTTTACAAGTGTCGATAGCGTCCTTAATACGCTCGTCTCGGTTAGCCATGAGCCGCAACCTTTAAGTCTTGGAATAAACGGTCAATCATATCACGGATTTTCTCGTTTACAACCACTTCATGACAATCGTGTAACTGGTCAGGGTCAAGTATAATCTTACGCTTGTAACTGCAACCAACCATCTGTCCAAAGTTTTCGTGATACTTGCAGTCATAGCAACTATGTTTCATTCGTTTTCACCTTCTTCTATTAGTAATATCGCATAATACTTTGGTAATCCGTCCCACTTATTAGCTTCCGAAGGGCGACGGTATATCTCTTTCCAACGACACTTCTTAATAAATGCCATATCAAAGAGATATGATAAGTAATCCAACACATCAAAATCTACAAGTGTAACAATCCTGTATCTAACTTTTGTTGCCAAAGTAAAATCCTTTCTTATCGCATTGTGGGAACTCTGACCAAGCAATTAATTCCCAAGGCGGTAAATCTTTAGGTATTTCAGATGAATGACGGTAGCACTCTGCATTGTCGCAGTAATCAAGTTTACGCTCGTCACACCAATGCTTACTTGAACGCATACAGTAACATTTATCCTTATACGTCATTCTGTTACTCCACATTCGTTAATCACAACTTGATGAACAAGTACGCCAACCTCTTTCTTGGTTAAAAGGCGTATTACTGCACGATAATACTTTTCGCAATCGCTCAAAGAACCAGTGTAAAATACACGCTTATCGTTTATTTGTACTTCGTGTGTAGGGTAGTCACTCCATATATCACTTTTTGTTGTTAATTTTATATTCTCAATAAACTCGGTTGTACTTCCGAAACACCAGTACATCTAACCTTCTCCTTTAATACTTGTTTAATTTTATTTGCTTGGCTTCTATTAAAGTAAAAGTCAGCTTTTTCCTTAGCACAGCAACCATAATCATCTACAACCAATTTAATACAATCAAAGTAGCTCTTACATTCTTCTTCTGTACCTTTAAATACTGGTTTATCGTTGACATACACAGCGAATTTCGGTGAAGTAGAAAACATAGTTATGTATTTATCGATATACAGTTTTGCGATTATTTCAATTCTGTAATCATGTTCCCAATACAACATCAGCATACCTCGTCCAACAAATTCATAATCTTTTGAATACCGTAAATTCTTGACTGTAAGTTATCTCTGTATTCTTTGATTTCATTTTTGTTAGCAGCAATATAGTAACCGCTATTAGAAGCCACCAACGGAACTTTGTAAGTCTCACGATAAATAGTGAGCAATTTACGTGTGCCAACGTGAGTATCATCTTCTATCAATCCAAGCTCTCTGCATAATTTAGCAGATGTTATGGCGTTCTTTTTACCAATGTGGTTTCTCATAATATCGTGAATTACTTCAAGTTTCGTCATAGTTTATTCTCCCTTTGTGTTACAAGTAAATTCTGGAAAAGTGTTTCTGCACGGTGTAAGCGGTTCAGTAGGCGTAATCGGCATAATACTTACAAGGCTGCTTCCTCTTGGCATATAAAATATTTTCTGTCCAGCCACCATAGCTGCAACAATCTGCTGTAATACATCTTTCGCTATGCTTTCAGTAGCGTAAACGCCAAAAACAACAAACCTTTCAGCGACAGTACCACCAACTTCATACGTATGTGTATGCGCTTCTGGTGTTTTGCGAACATACAGCTCGTAATAGTCAAACTGTACGGTGTCTCTATCTTGCGATACAATTATCATTTTTCGATACCTAACGCTTTAAAGATTTCGGTATGGTTATACTTCATTGGGTTAATTCGTTTACCCATTGTGTTCATAGCTAACCACAGTGCGTAGTCAAGAATTTTCCTTGCTTCTTTAGCTTTATTGTCTTTTTTCCCAAAGCGTGAAATGTACTTAACAATGTCTTTCATACAAGAACCCTCAAATTGCTCTTTGGTCATAAACTGCTGACAATATTCGATTGGCTGAACGCCTTTCGTGATATAGTGAGCGTTTGTGTCAGTACAAGCACTTTCTTCGATTTCAACAGGTTCAAGGTATCTTAAAGGTATCCACGTCCAATTCCTACTATCTCGTACCTCACGTTTTGGAAAGTAAAAAGCAGGAGACATTGAATAATCGTCTAAGGCAAGCTCTACAATTTCGCCGTGTTTAATTAAGGTGTTCGAGCCATTACCCACGCCTAATACCTGAAAGTGAGTAATGCCACGTTCTACGGCTTCTTCAAATTCTTTTCTGTCCATTATTATTCTCCTTAGTGTAATAAGTTGCACGTCTGTATAAATCGCTTTACTACCAACATTCAAAAGGTTAAAAAGATTAAATTTAGGGCAATAAAAAAGTTGCTATCGTTCAAGTATGATTACTTTTCTGCTTTGTCTACCAAACTCTACTGCTTCGTCAAGACTATCCATGTAGATGTCTATGCGATTGCCAACGATAGCTCCACCAGTATCTTCGACGACGAACACGCCTAAGCCCTCAATCCACACTTTAGTGCCAAACGGTAATACACTCGTGTCTGCGGCAATCATTCCTTCTCTCACTTTACGTCCGCTTGCTGTAATACCGTATGCTGGATTATCTGGCGTTTTACCTGTGCTTTCGTAGCCTGCTGTATACGCTGTACACTCTGCTACGAACGTATCCGCTTGCTTTACCTCAATAGTAACTGGCTGTGGAACAACTGGTTCTGGTTCTTGGCTATTCGGGTGAGTGCCTATGTAAACAACGCTGAATACAGCTAATACCCATACCAAAAACCCTGTGTTTGCTAATAATTTTCTCGCTATGCTTTACCTCGCTTCCTTTAAATTTAGAACACTCAAACACCACGCTTTCCGTGTTCCATGGTTAGATTATATAACCCTTTTAATCTTTTGTCAATACTTTTTTAATCTTTTATAAAAACAAAAAAAACGGGCGTACCAAGTAAGGAATAACCCTACAAGATACGCCCAATCGACTAAAACTTGTAAAACACACTCACGCCTTGCTTATCGTCACCTACACTATGATAATAAGTAGCGTCCCACGTTTTAGCATTATACCTAACACCGCCGTACAATTCTTCGTCAGCATACAACACGCCAAAATCAACTTTACCTATGCGGCTGTACTTAGCCTTAGCCAGTTCGTTTGTGACTTCGGAAAGGTCAATCGTATGTTTCTCGTCCCTGTTAATTACGAGTTGCCCGTTCTCAAACTTGTGGCTCTCGTTTACTTTGTCAGTAGGTATATCGTACTCTGCGCCGTTTATATCTACGACTACGTTTGACTTGGTGTTGTCTACTACGTCAGCGGTACTTGCTTCTGTTTTCGGCTTGTACTCAACTACGGTAGAGGTTGTAGATTGTACTCCGATTTCTGGTTCGGAAGCAGGCTTGTCGCTAACCGCCGTATTATGTAATGCTGTACAAGCAAACCAGCCCACGCCTACACCGATAGCAAATGCTAAAACGTATGGCAAAACCTTGTTAGTATCAATCGTAATAACCATTACAGATTATACCATGCAATACAGCCAACAATAACTGCGAGAGCCAGTCCTGCCCAAAGTGCTTTCTGTACTTTATTCATTACGCTTCACCACCTTTCACCAACGATAATAATTCGGATTTGTACCGCCGTCTCTAACATCAACGTGTACAAACTCGCTATCAGGATAATACCCTACACCGTCGAATAAACCACTATTGATTACGAGATTAAAAAATGTCTGATAATCACCGTCTACATAAATATCGGCAGCAGTACCGTCAACGTGCTGACTGTTAGGCACGCCGCCTACTTCTGCGTTATGTATTGGGCAACGGTAGCCACAGCTCACATAAATAGGATAGCCGTACATTTCACGCAATTTATCCAAGCGTTCTAACAACACATTTGACATACCATTAGGCGGCAATTCGCCACAATGCTTACAAGCAAATTCGCTCATGCCAAAATATTTCATTACACAACACTCTCCTTATCATCTGGTATTCCATTGTTATTCTTATCAGTAAATTGTATCCTTGCCTGTTCTATTTTGACCTGGCTTACGCTTTCAGTTACGAATTTAACTACCGCAAGCGTACTTGGCATAACCAGCTTTTCAATAGCTTGTAAAAGTATTTGCAAATCAGCTTTGCCCGTTACTATCCACTGTTCAAACCAAGCAATCATAAACACACCAAATATCAAACAAAAAAGCCAACAAACCACATTTATCATATAGTTGTTGACTACTTTAACCTCACTTATTTTGTCTGTAAAATATTGCCAACCTTGTAATATGTAATCAGTTATCTTTTTCATGCCTGCGCTCTCCTATCAAATCGGGGCTGTTTGGTAATTCTTCAAGTTTTTCTACTTCCATAGTTCGTACGCCATTACCACCAAGCCTATGGTACACTTCGTAAAGCTGTCGAATTTGCGCTAACTTATCAGCAGGTATAAAACCACATTCTGTATAATAATAGAACCCATCTTCAATCTGCTTACCAAGTAATTCAATTTGCGCTTGTGCAATACACTCTACACGTTCTTCTAACTTCTCACGATTGGCTTCTCTTTCTTTTTTGTCTGCTTTCCATTCTTTAATAAAATTTAAAAGCGTTGCTGATAGCACAGATATGGCTATCCCGATAGCTATTTGTATAATTGTCTCCGTTGCTACCAACTCCTACTTATGTTATAATTGTTGTTATAATTGTTAAATAATAAAAATATAAAGGTGAGTGTATTATGGCTATTTACGTTGAAGGACACGGTAATATTTCTTACGAGTGTTCTGACTTAATCGCAGACGTTCACGAAGATATAGAAACTTTTGGTAGAAACGCTTTTGTGTACGCCGTATATAGATATTTACCAAAGTATAATATTAACATAATCGTTGACTATACTGTCTGCGAACAATTAGACGACGAACCCGAAGAACGTGAACTTATTAGAAAGTTTAAGGCTACTCTACGTCCAGATGAAAAGATGATTACGCTAACATTAGACGAGCTTTTAACCGCTTTGGTTATGCAAAACTCCATCATTTAACTCTCGTCAAACCCATAAAAGTATTGTATAATATATGTGCCTTATCAATCCCTTTTGGATAAGGACATTCTCTTTAGTTTTTTATTTTATTTCTGTTGCTTTGCTGTTGGGTTACTCTTTTTCCAACACTCCTGCTGTGCGTTTGGCGGGAGTATTTTTTTTGCAATTTTCGCTTTATATCAAAACAAGGTATTGACATACCGCCACAATGACGGTATAATACAAGTAAAGATACCGACACGGAGACGGTAAATCTCCCACTCTACAACCTGTTGTAGTAAAGTGACGGTGTAAAGGTGGTATACCATGAATGAAATTAAAGAACTAAGATTAAAAGCCAAGTTATCACAAGCTAAAATGTCCAAGCTGTTTAATATACCGCTACGTAACATTGAACGCTGGGAAACTGGCGAAGCAAACCCTACTCCATGGGCGAAAGAACTAATCATCAAAGAGTTGGAAAGGTTGGTAAAAAAAGTGGAAGCAAAACAAAACTTAGACGCAAAAATTTTAGGCTACCTGTATGGTTATATTGAAAGTCTGTTTGTAGATAATCGTAACTGGGAAGCTATTCCTGATAATATCCATGCCCTCTCGGATAAAGACCCTATTGGCGCACTACTCAAATTAATGAACGGAATAAAACACTACGATATTCACCCAGACCAAGATTTCATAGCTTTATTAATGGGCTATGTAAATTTTGAAGATTACGAAGCCAAAGATAGCGATAAGATAAAATTTAACAACTACCCTACATTCTTCGTAGACAGCTTTCAATTTGCTCGTATTATGGGTATGAACAGAAGCGCAGGTAGAATTATGCTTAGACTTCGTGATACCAATAGAAATGTATATGATATGCTACAATACAGTGGCTTTAACGAAGAAGAAGTTATTAGAATACTCTGCGGTCAACTAAATCCAGTAAATATGACTGGCGAACAACTCCAAAAATTAGCTGACTATCTGCGTTGTACTCCTGATTATTTACGCAGAGAAGTTAGTATACCCAACGAACCAAAACATATCGAGAGATAAAAGGTATAATATCGACGAAATTGCTAACTAACAAACCAAACACCCTGCGTTTTGCGGGGTGTTTATTTTTTTTGACATAAAACTCTATATAAAATCTCTTGACTTTGCGACAAATTGTCGCTATAATAAAGATAAGAAATGCGACACAATGTCGTAAAATGCAGAGGTATACCAAAACATGAATATTCGTGAAGCTCGTATAAGAGCAGGTTTAAATCAGACCCAAATGGCTAAACTGTTCGACATTCCTCTTCGTAATGTACAGCGGTGGGAAGCTGAAACCGTAAAGCCACCAGTTTGGGCAGAAAAACTTATCTTACAACAACTTGAAAGGATTGGTGATATATTGGAACAAAACTTGATGAAAACTACTTACTTCCTTGGTGCTCTGTTTGGTTATCTGGACAGGCAGTTTGAAGAACAAACAGGTAGAAGCCCTGTAACCCCTGTGTTTAGGGATAACGCTTTTAGAGAACCAGTAACTTACACTATGAACTTACTTAAACAGGCTCATCAACGACACCTTAAACTTGACGAAGATTTAATCACTATGATTATCAACCAAATTGAAGTATCTACTGATAAAGAAAACTATGGTTATAGCCCTCTTTTTGGCAAAAAGTTTTTGGTAGAGGAACAGGGCAACTTTTCCGTAGGAAATGTTAAAGGTAAAGCGTTAATCTACTCTCCTATTTACAAAGCCTTTCAAGCGACAAAGCGCAATCTTTATGCCTTAGCTACCGAATATAACCTTGATACATCAATATTGATAGCTGTAATTACTGGGCACACCAAAATAGATAGCTTGTCGATTGAAGAAGCCGAAAAGTTTGCGAAAGCCGTAAATATGAACCTTGCAGATTTTACTAATCTGAAATTCGTAAACCCTACAACTAAGTAATATTAAACATTCAAATACATGGCTATCGTGACTTAGCCAACTAAACACCACTTCTTACAACTTAATACTGTGAATAGACCCCAAGCCTAATAATCTTGTACATTCCTTTCCACAATTTTGTACATTGAGTTATCACTTCTTTCTACACTGGCTTAGGGTCTATTTCTTTTTATTTTACAGCGATAATCAGATAAGCATAATTAGAAGAATAATCATCACGTATAGTTGACTGCTGGCGTAAATCTCCGTCAAACCCCACAAAACCTATGAGTTGACCTGTACTTTGGTTTATTGTACAGTATCTAAAATACTCAGCTCCATAAGTAGTATTTTTAGATGTGCTTATTGGCGCATATAAAATTTTACATTGGCTTCTGCTATACCCGCTGGGCAAAGGGACTGTTACTTCATTTGTAAAAGTACCATACCCAACATAAACATCTGATTTTGTATTTACTATACTTTTTAAATTTTCTAAGTCTAAATCGCCACTAAAACCATATAATTCCCATTTTGCTGTTCCGTCGTTTACTGTTGCCATGCAAAAACTCCTTTCGTATAGCATACACAACGAGAACAGCTTTGCGAGATTATTTTATTTCCAGCACCACAAAATATATTTTACGCTTTTTGACGAAGTACCTTGCCCGTTTTTTACATATAACGACAAAGACTGATTGCTTTGGTCTATATTTTCCCAAGTAACCTTAGTCGTACTATCGTAATTATGATTATAGGTAAAGTCACTAATCCACGCCTTACACTTGCTTCTATCAGAAAAACCACTTGGTAGAGGGATTTGACCTGAAAGTCTTTCATATGATGTAACGGTTAAATTCAATGTTCCTACAACATATGTTACACCTTTAACTGGCACGTTTACTTGCCCTTTTATTTGTTCGGCTGTTAGTCCGTTTAACTGTCCTGCGTTGTATATGTTTTCTATGCTCCAAGTAACAGAGCCATCTTTAACATTAGCCACGGCAATCACCTACTTTGGTAACGCTCATAGCTAAGTCTATTGTTAAGAGAGCATTACCCCCCCCACAATACACAATCATTTTACGCATAATCCATTCGTCCTTTCTATGCGCAACAAGACTATAAATAGTCAAGGTCGGCTTTCGCCAACAGCAGAACAGCTTTAGGGGCTAATTATTTTGCAGCATATACCATATACCGAACAACAATAGAAACATTATAGTATTCCGAATTTCTCCCACCAATAGTAGCAGTTATTACGCCCGTAGATTGATTTACGCTTGCCCATGTTGTTTCTATGCTTGCATAAACAGAATCATCACTACCCATTTCTTTGTATTCTTCTGATATTATATAAACACACTGACTTCTCGAATACCCAGAAGGTATAGGAATAGTATATGACTTTGTTCCTTGGGTGCTAAGAGTAACATTACCATATAAACCTTTCATTTGTACTACTTTACCGCTTATCGCTTGTGATTTAATATCTGCTACCGTTAAACCGCCTAAAGTGTCTGCTTCGCTAAATTTTATAGCCTGCCATTTGACAGACCCGTCATTTACAGTTGCAGCCATTAATAGCACCACCTTTCGGTAATGCCACCATTAATAACTACTATTTGAAGGGCAGTACCCCCCCAATACCTAAACGTACATTGTACATACACATTCTCCTTTACGTTGATGTCCTGTAAACGACTTTAGCGAAGCATAGTTTTATTTTACAGCAAATAATATGTAGAAACTCTGACCGCTACCAGAACCACCAGTTCCACCATTCGAGTTAATATGTCCAGTAGATTGGTCTATACCTTCGGGATATATCGTTTTACTACCGTAATTGCTAAACGATACTGGCTGATGAGAAATCCAATATTTACATTGGGTACGGCTATATCCGCTCGGCAAAGGAATATCTCCCGTTTGGTAGCTACCTTTGTTAGAACTGCCTATTGCTACACTCCCAGTAAATATTTGAACCTGCTGCACTTTAATTGGAGATAAAATTTCGGAAGCAGTTTTCCCACCCAAAGTTTGGGCTTCATCATATCTGCAAACTTGCCATACAACGCTATTGTCGTTTACATTTGCCATAAAGCATACTCCTTTCTGGGGAGTATTACCCTATGTTTAATTAAAAGAGGGGATTTACCCCCCCATAACTCATTTGTACTTTATACATATACACAACTCCTTGATTTAGATATATGTTAGCGTAAATGACGAATAGCGAAGCAGGACTAATTATCCATAGACATTAATGTGATAATTTATATAAAACCTACCGTCATAATCCATATAAATTACTTCTACCTTTATACGTCCTGTGCCTAATGTCTGTTTTGGAAAATGTATTATGCCAGTATCTTGGTCTATATTATCAGTAGTTACGGTAGCATAAGACCAATTTAACCTATAATCGGATTGGTCAGCGTCACCATAATTATGCCCACTAACAGCGTAACCATACTGCGTATCATCAATCGAAAATACACAGTTCTTAATATCTACTCCTTCTGGTATAGGTATTTGCCATTGAGTAGACGGCTCGCTGATATAAATTTGCCCATTATAAACCTTTGGGTCAGTAACTACCCCAACAACCATTTCCATTAAATCATTTAGGGTTTTACCTGCAAATGTTTGCGCTTCGTCATATCGACACAGTTGCCAAACTGCGCTTCCGTCATTTATGCCATTAGTTGCTCTGGTTAGGCTTTTACCCCCCCAGTTTGCAGTTGTACATTCTCAATATTCATATATCATTCCTCATTTTCTATAATTTCACGCCAACCAGCAGGATAACCCTCTGGAGACCATACATTATTGTCAATTAAACTTTCGTACACTTTGCCATTGTAGCGTACTTTATCGCCTTTCATATAAGCATTACCTGCGCTCGGCTGCTCCCAATCTAAGATTTCGCCCTCTTGCACTAATACTTTCACAAACAAGCTCGGTGCAACGTCAGGTTTCCAGCTTTCTTGTGAGGTATGCGCTGTAAGCACTTTATACAAAACGCCATTGTACTGTACTCTATCGTTTACTTCATACTTTACGCCATCTGCGCTCCAAACAGAAAATACATCTACGCAATACAAAGCAACCTCGTCAGGGATAGATGTAAGTTTTGCCTGATATTCATTTTTAATTTCCGAAGGTTCGTTGCCTGCTAAATTCATCATTACAGCGTTAAGTGCCATAGCTCTTAATTCGCTTCTTGCTTTATTGGCTTTCTGTGCATTTACTTCTTCGGTACTCGGCTGTGGTTCAGGCATTTCTACGATTACGCCGTCTTGCAACATTAATAAGCCAATGTTTGTATAAACCTTTTCATCAAATACCGCTGTTTCGTTCCTCGAACCAATATCGTCAGCGTCAGGTTCATAATTACAACAACATACACACTGACCGTTTTCGTCAAAAATATAATACATATAATCACTCCTATTTTTTTGCAAACACAAAGTAATAAGCGTTGTTAGCAGTAACCTTATAATTTACAGTAGCACTCCTACCTTGCTCTGACCAAACTAATATCTTAACAACGCCATTATTTTGAATAGACCGATTTACATTCTCTGGAATATCGCAAGTCTCATTATAAGATTGTCCGTCATAGGCAAAAGAATATCCTACATTACCCAATAAAACATATTTACATTTACCTCTAATGTATCCAGATGGCAAAGGAATAGTAGCATTTAAGTACAGATTTTCCGTTCCATCAACAGCCTCGTGGGTTATTGTAAAATTTATATTTCCGCTAAACATATATGTTATATTGCTAATATCTAATGCTTTAATCGTTTCTTCCACAGAAACGTATAACAACCCTATTGCCTGCCACTTAGCCGTGCCGTCAGTAAACTCTGACGAGACAGTGTTTACCCCCCCAGTACAGGCTGCGGTTCGGTAGTTCCAGTCGTGCCAGCCGTAGTGCATTTCAAATAATACCCTGCGTACTTAGCACCACGCAAAAACCTAACAACACCAACGCTTACCTTTTCATTCGGTTTCCAGTAGCCGATATTTTCAATTACAGCGTCAGTAGATTTCGGTGTCATAGCCTTATTTGTTACCGTACCTGCTATCGCTTCTGCGTCACTCGCATAAGTAGGCGTGTACTGCTCAATCTCGATATTACCATTTTCGTCAGGAGCAACACCGTTTACTGTGATATTACCTTTCGTAACTGTCCACACGCAAGAAGCGTCAGTTACGTCAGTACCACCTACGCCCCAATCTGGCTCGTTTGTACCGCTAATACCTGCCGTTTTGCAAATCGCACTAAACCCTGCTGGCATATTCGGAGAACGCACTTCTTGTCCAACAGCGTAAGCAGTAGACGGCTGCCAGAGAATAGCGTTTGTCAATGCTTCTACTACGCCATGTTCGTTTTTCATAAACGCTTGCAGTTCGTCTTGCGTAGTTGGGTCAGTAGAACCTTCGTACTGAAAGTATTTGTTTACGTCAGTTATAAGTTTTGGAATTTCAGTTACCAAATTATTAACCCCTTTCTATTCATTCTGCGGCTTGTCTCCAAGCATAATCAGTAATAATAGGCAAGTTCTCTTTAGTACCGCTCATTTTTTGAATTACTAAATTACCCTCGACAAAAGAAATACCTATAATTGGGTCGCCTAAGCTATCAGCGACTTGTTGTATTTCCTGTTTAAATGCTTCGCAAGCCTGTTTGTCATTACTACAACTCTCAACAGCAGTATTAATACTATCTTGTGCTGTTTGCAATGTTTGCGTTAAATCTGCTTTAGCTTGTTCTACTGTTGAAGTTACAGACGTAGTAGCATTTGAGCTTGTATTAGTTATATCTGTTTTGGCTTGGGTTACTGTTTCTTCTAACGTACCCGTAGCAGTTTTTACAGCTTCGTCCACACTACTCTTAGCAGAACTTACCTTTTCGTCAATAGTGCTTTGAGCAGAAGTTACTGTTTCTGTAACCTCGCTTTTAGCATTATCAAACGCAGTAGAAATATCGCTTTTAGCCGTTTCAACTGTTGAATTAACCGTATCAACTGCACTTTCAGCGGTGTTAGTAATCTTAGTAGTACCTTCTTCTACTATTGTATTCAATGCCTTGGTAGCCGTATTAATAGTATTTGAAATGTTTGTGCTGTTAGTATTAATAAACTCCTTAGCTTCACTAATCGCAGAAGTAATATCATTTTTAGATGTTGTAATAAACTCGTTTAAATTCGTATTTGCCGTTTCTACGATTTGATTTAAAGAGTTTGTGTTTTCTTCGGCGGTAGATTTAATTGTATCAATATAACCAAGAACTATATCTTCGTCCCAAACAACAGGTGCTTTAGAAGCTACCACGCCGTCAGAAGAATTACCAACAGCTAAGACTATTTTGCCATTAGTTTTCTGTTTAAAGATAAGTTCGCCTTGTTTTATCGTAGGGTCAAATCTATTCCAATTTTCTACGGTATCGAAGCTATGTAATAAGCGTGTATTTGCCAATTCATCACCCCTCTCCTACAAGTTCAACAAGCCATTTTCCATGAGTAGCAGTTACTTTAGGATAGCGAAAATTAGACCATTCATCACCCTTAGAATAAAACTCACAATCTCCACCATTATTAGTAGCAATACTCTGCCATTCATCTTCCGATTTTAACCATTCGGGGTGTTGTTCAAGCCAAGCCCACAATGCAGGTCTATCAGTACGAAGCTCCTGCGTTCCATCTAATAAATGCTTATTAGCTGGTATCGTTTGCACAAGTTCATACGTAATATCGCCTACATTTTCACCCAAATATACACTTGCTTCGGCATAAATATAGGCAAGGTCGTTGTATGGAGAAACACCGTCTCCACACTTCAACTTTGCCTTGTCGCCATCTGTCTCTACTACTATTTCGCCTTTATTTAAAACTGGATTTGCCGTTGTCCAGTTAGCTTTTGTATCGTACCTGTTAGCCTTGTACGCCGAGTTAGTATTGCTACCTGCTCTCAATTTGACGTTTTTTTTCATTACAGGCTGATTTAAAATAAAGCCCACTAAATCAACTCCCTCTGATAGCCTTGCCATGTAATATCTGCCGTTACTTCGATAGGCGTTCTCGTTCCGAAAGCGTCATTCTCAATACGCACAAATCTAATTACACAAGGCGTTCTGTTCATTACCTCTAATTCGTATTCACCTTCAAGGTCACTACTGATACTACGAATAGATACCGCTGTTGTGTAATAATTAGGCGTTTTAATCGGAAGCGTTAATCCGTCAGCAGGTACTACAATATCGTCAAAGTTTTCTAACCTGTCAGGCACGTCAATGATAACACGCAGGCTGTTAATCTCTGCTGTTTCTCCGCTATCAGGCTCGCTATGAACTTCGATATGCAAACTGTCACCAGATTTGATTACTACTTTACCAGTGTAAGGTTTAAACATACCTTCAAACCGCCAATAAGCGTCAAGTTGAGGGTAAACAACATTGCTGTTAATAAGCTCGTAAGCACCAGCAGGAGAAGCATATTCAGAAATAGTTTCCGCAAATATCTCTGCCCATGGAGCTTCTACTATATCATTTTCGCCAGACAATATTTGAGACGCATTAGGAGCAACAAAGCCTAAATTGCCTTTATTTTTTCCCATGCCCCATGCACAATCTGTCGGCTTCGTCCAAGCCAACGCGCCAGAACCCAAACAATATTTAACCGTAGACGGAGAATTTAAGTCGTACAGCAAATAGAGCTGACCGTAAGCCATAGGCTGTAAGTGAGCAGTCAGCGTTAAACTTCTATCAGGAGCTTCGCCTGCTACCGTATTATTTTCAGTAACTACACCGTCATGGTCAGTCTCGTACCAAGCGTCCTCTGATAAATCCTGTTGCCAAAGTACGTTATCTTCTAACGGGTCGCCTAAGTTTAATATACAAAATGCTGTTTCTTCGCTTTCGTTACCAGCGTTATCTACCGCTTTAATCATAACCGTATGTACGCCTTGCCTTAATGCTTGCGTTTCAAACGGCTGCTGTGTCAAAAGACCAGTATGTAGTTCTTGTGCTGTGTCCCATAGCGGTTGACTGCCTTGCGTATACTTAATCTTGAACCCCGAAATATCGTTAGGAACAGGATATGTAAAATCCCACCAAAAACGCCTTGTGCCGTCTGGCAGTAAGTCAGTGTCCAAACTGTCTACATTCGCAGGTGGGCTATCCTTACCTGTAATGTTTACTTCAACAATCGCAGGCGCACCCTTTATACCATCTGCCGTAACAATCTGCACGCTTACCCAATATTTACCGCTTTGCAATCCACCTAAGTAAACCGTGTTCTCATAAGTGTTTGCCATAGCAGTATAAGTTTCGCCATCTCTCGACACGCTTACTTGGTAATGGTCAAGCCACTGGTAATACATATCGTCCCACCATACGTTAAGACCCATGTTCAGTATACCTTCTTGACTTGTCCAAGTTTGTTCTTCTGCGGTTAAACCCGTTACTTGCGGCGGTGGGTCTGTGTATGGACTACCACCAGTTACATAGTTCGGATTAGTAATCTGTGCGCCTAAACTATCATTGTAAATCGAAGCGTTGTACTGACGGCAAGTTAAACTATATGTACCTGCGTTGGTTTCCTCTATCTCTGTAATCCTAAACGGCATTTTCGCAAATATACCGCCATAAGTTACTTCAATAATGTCGCCACATTCTAACATCATGCCTTGTGTCGCAACGCTAAAAGTAATCGTCAACGAACATACCTTATTTAAGTCTCGGTACAGCCTACCAATGCGTAACGCTTGGTTTTGCGAAGTACAGCCTGCTAACGTAACTACCTTTTCGGTAATCTGCCCGTTAAATTCGTGTTGTGCTTCTAAGTCCTCAACTACTACTTTGGTTTCTGTCCATTCAAGCGAAGGGTCAAAGTAACCAATCTTGTATCTGTTAGGTGTATCCTCTAACGAAGTCTGCCCAATCGACATACTATCTTTTACTATCGTGTCGTCAGTAAAATGATAAACAGGAGTTTCAGCTTTCTCTACTTTTAATGCAATCTGATTGCCAATAGTAATAAAGCCACCAAACGGAGCAAGCATAGAACTTAAATGCTCAATAGGCGTTTTCTGCGTATCAAGAATAATATTCAGGGTATATCTCGGACAATGCTGTGTTTCTCCGTTTTCATCAATATACTCTACTTCTTCATCACAATACGCTGCTGTTTCTTTGAACGCTTCGTCATCTAACATATCCTCGCTAATCCAGTAACCAGTGCCATAGCGTTTAGATGTCAAAAAGTCTCTGATAATCCACGCAGGGTTTTCGGTATACTCTACTACCCATTGGTTATCTTTCCAGACCTTACACTTCATGCCTTGCACCATAGCGTTAATTGTCGGGTTAGAACCGTTCAACCTACTGGAAGCTACCAAGTCTGCTCTAATCCACGCTAACTGCGGATAACCGCCTACGTCATTGTAGTTGTCTGGTGTCTCATTTTGATAAAACTCGAATGTACCAATCTTGTAGCCACGGTCGTCAAGTACAACTTTACCTTTGCGCTCTGCGTCCTCTGGGTCACAATAGCAAGGTACAGCGGAAGAACTATTGAACTGCATACTATCAGCAGAAATACCTTTAGATGTTCTGTCGTCTACTGCGCCATCTATTTTCCAGCCATTACCTTCGTCAGATTTAATCCTGTCGATAACAGTAGTAAGTAAGCTGTTTTGTGCGTTATATTCGTCAGTATTACCTAAAGCATATTCCGAAGTCTTACCGCCTGCGTACAATATCAATGTATTGCCACTTCTGCGTACAGTAGCGTCTTTGTGTTGTATATTGTAAATACTGATATTGGTATCGTCTTTAATCAGTTCTTCGTTAGCCATTACATCATAAACGCCCTCAATACCAGCTTCACAAACTACAACGTCTTTTTGCAAATATCTGCTACCGTTGTACGGATTAGTCCAAGTCTGCAAGCCACCGTATTTACGAGTGCCGTAGATAACAGGGATAGGAGCGTCTTGATTTACGTCATTTGTTACTGTATTAAAACGGCTGTAATCGTCATTTGAGTAGTCGGTATTCAGATTGCCCATATCTTCTTTATGTGTAACAGACCATAAAGTTGAAGCAATAGACATACCGTACAGTGCGCCTTGAACAGCAGTTACGCCAGCACCAAACCAACCGCCAAACGCACCGCCTACACCACCTGCGACTGCGGCGATTAAGGTAAACGCTATCTTGCCTTTACTTTTACCACCTTTACCCAATCTCTCACCGCCTTGTTTTGTTATTAAGTATTTACTCTAAACTCTTTCGGTATCGCTAAAAAGCCACCGTAATTTTTTGTGTTTTCGTATCGCCTACAACTTTCTGGCGTTTTGTCACAATTCCTTGTAAGCGTAACCGCACCAGTTAAATCGCCCTGAAATGGATAATAAGTAGTAACGTAACCGTCAGCAGAATTAGATTTAATCATACGAGTTTCGTAACCAATCGTGATTAAACCCATTTTATACTTATCATCTTCTCCGATTACGTCCATCAACTTTATGTTGTCAGGAGTAGACGAATTTGTATCTATCGTACTGGTAAATACAGCCTTGTCCATTTTGCACAAGTCGTCTCCAAACGTATTATTACAAAAATACTGCGTAATCCTAAATGGGCATTTCGCTTTCGGAAAACTGCAAATAACCGAACAAGTAAATTCGCCATTGCTGTACTGCGGAGCGTCCAAGTAACCTCTGAACACTGGAAGCACTAAACTTTCATCTTCCAAACTTTCAGGATATTGTATACGAAAAAGTTCTACTGTCCGTCCACGGAAATCGAACCCTTCCATTAACGCAGCTACTTTGGAATTATCAGCGTCAGAAATCTTTAAATCCATGTTATCAATCTTACTGTCTACCGAAGTCTTTACACTACCTCGCTCAATAGGTACAGGGTAATAATCGTAACCTGCGAAGTGAATTATGGTGTCACAATTACAAATGCGAATGTCGCCAGTTTTCAGATGAATAACGTACAGTTCTATAAAAAACGGATTGCCGCTTTCTTTCGCCTGCTCCATGCTAACTGGTAATATCTTCATTTATGTACCACCCTTAACTGTAACGTAACCGTAGACTTACCGATAACCCTGCCTGTTCTATCCCAACCGAATTTTTCAGTAGGAGCGTAATCGCTTGTGAACGTACAGGTGTATTCCTTACCCTCGTAATTAAACAAAAATTCTTCGGACTTCCTATGTTTCAAGTAAAATTCTTCCAAAGGTTTAAGCGTTTCGCCATTACCTTCAAACTGTAACTCAAAAGTGATAATCGGATTAACGCCCAACCGCTGTACTTGATAAGCACCAGTCTCAAAGTCGATAGTCCTATCTAAAAACCTAACAGTACGCTTGACTTCGCCTTTTGGTGTAAAGCTAAATGTTTCCACAGTCAAACATACCCTCTTTCATTCTAAACCCACACTGATAAAACACATTCTGTTTCTTTAAGTGCATTATCATTGAAGTTTTAAATATTTCAAGTATCGTCAATACTTTAGCATTACCTATATAAATCCCTGTATGGCTTTCTCCGTTGATTTCAAACAGAACAATGTCGCCATACTGCAAATCGTCTATGTTCGGTATCTTGTTGAAATATGTACACAGCCAACGTGCAAGCCTAAATGGTTCAGTCAAGAACCAGTCCTTACGTATAGGTCTGCCATCTCGCCAAGTAATATCTATACCGTGACTTCGCATAAATAGCTGGCATAATCCAATGCAATCCACGCCATCAAAATCCGTGCCAAGGAATTTGTACGGTATGCCTATAAATTTGTGTAAATCTTGCTTCTTCATAATTAATCTGTCCCAATTTTTATATACTTTTCGTGACAATAAAAAAGACACCCCAAATTGGAGTGCCTTGTAAAAATTTTGTTTAGTTTGAATAAGATACCATTTTGTACCAACTCTCGTCGCTTTCGCCTAACGTGCTATATGTCGTTGGGAAATCGCCCATATTATCATCAAACATAGTAGCTTTAGCAAAAACCCAGTTACCATTATCGTAGTTGTACACTAATTTATATCGTGTAATAAAGTTAAGGCTTACCTGCGTTTCAGCCATAGCTGCTTCTGGCGTGCTGTGTTTCTGATAATTTGTTATAGTCTGCTTTAACTCTATGATACCAATATAAGGAGACATTAAACTGTCGGTAGATTGCACATCTAATGCGTACTCAAAGTTTTGTGTACTCTTACTGTAATATGGCTCTATGTATTTATCGCCCTCACGATATTTCACTGTTGGCTCGGCTTGTGCGTAGGTAGCTTCAACTTGCGCCACTTTAGGAGTTACAAACGTTTTAAAGCTGTTTACTACCTCTTGGGCATTTGCGAATACCGAGCCGCAAATAGACATAGCCAGCATAAATACAAGTAAAATACGTCTCATATTATCACCTCTACTCATATTATACTGGCTTAAATTTTAACTGTCAATTTATCTGCGAGTTCCTCGTCCCATAGCCTGCTGTTTACCGATAATCGCCATTAGAATGTCCGAATTTTCGTTCAGATATTCAGCAAAGGATTTGCTATCTAAAGCCATAATATTGATATTATTAGGTCGATTACCTTCGTTATCTAAGGCTTTCATAGCTACCGCACCAAGGATTTCATTGCTTCTACGGTCAGCCAAAGAGTTTACTTCTTCACCAACTTGAAGTGTACGAACTACTTCGTCGTTACGCAACTGCGGTACAACGCCAACTCTGCCTTTTTCTACCGCACCGCCAGAGTGCATTTTAGGAAAGCCAGTAACATTAGCACCAGTATGATTAGACAAGAAACTCCAATTAGGCATACTATTGAAAGCGTCTTGCCCTATCCCAAAACTCATGCCACTGCTACCCTTTCCTTTGCCAAACCCGCCAACTATATTGCCAAGAAAACTCTTAGTAACATTTTGCACGCCAAACAATACCTGAATAGCTTCTCTTGCAAGGTCTTGCCATAAGTTAGACCAAACTTCTTTCCAAGAGTTACCTTCAATAACCAAAGAGTTGGTAATATCAACTAACCCTTCTCGAATACCTTCTTGCGCTTCTCGCTGGGTTTTTTCTATTTCGTTAGCAAATTCCCTATACAAAATCTCCTGCTCTTTTAAAGCTGTTTCTGTTGCACGAATTTGTACTTCGTTCCCACTTTGAACTGCTTTATTGTACCTATCTTCAAGAGTATTTCTATATTCCTCGATTTTATCTAAGTAATTCTTCATTACTCTTAAACGAATAGCTAAACTTCTTTCATCTGCGTATGGGTCAAAAGGATTTTTACTTGCTTCAATCATTTGAGATTGTAAACCGTAATCCTCTTTTGCCATCTTAAAGCGTTCATCTGGAGAAGTAGGAAGTTTTGTTACTTCTCGTAGCTGATTACCAATGTCAATAATCTTGCCCTTAGTAGTCTCAATCTGCTGATTAACCTTGCTAATCATATTGACGATTTCGGAGTAGCTTTTAATCTGTTGAAATAGCTCTCTATTAACTTCCATAGTACGAAGTTTTTCGTTTACGGAAGCGTCGTCTTTCCAACCTACTGCTTCGGCAAGTTCTTGATTAGCAGCCATTTCAGCGTCAAGGTCTTGCATTAAGGTGTCTTGGTAATCCTCATACTTTTTAAGGTATTCTTCAAGTTCCTTTTTGCGTTCCTCAAACAAGCCTACTCTTTGCATAGCGGTATCTACCGTTGCACCTTCAAATTTTTCAGTAGCGTCTAACTCTTTCAAAGCGTTATCGTACTGTGTTGCAGCGATTTTGCCGTCATACAAAAGCTCGTTGTACTGGCGCATATACTGGTTACGTTTAGCTTTTTCGGAGAAATCCTCTTTAAAGCTACCGCCACCGCCTTTGGCACTCGAACCTTTGTTTTCTTCCTGCTCAACAACAGGATTTGTCATGCCATCTATTGTTACAGGGTCTTTAGGTTTTCTCTTGCCTTGAAGAACTTCGAGATTGTGTTGCATACGCTCTCTTTCGGCTCGCAGTTTATCTAAGTCCTGCTGTTCTTTTTGCCGTTTCTGTTCAAGTTCTAAGACACGTTTTTCCTGTTCTTTGATATCGGCTTGTTCATCTGCAAGCCACCAATCAGCAACCCTGCCAACAAAACTGTCTTGCCCTTTGTAGTCGTTCCAAAAGCTATCGTTCATAGCTTTACGGCGTTCTTCTACAAGTTCACGGAGTTTTGCAATTTCGTTATCGTAGTTTTTAATACGGAACTCGGTGTTATTTAAAACGCTTTCACTTTCAGCAAGTTCATTGGAAATCGTTTCCTCTAAAAGTATTCTGGTTTCTTCTCGTTTACGGTCGTATGCGTCTAAAGCAATTTTAACTGCTTCTTCCGTATAGCCAGCCGCTTCAAGTTCAGCAGCACTCGTTTCACCTAAAATACTTTTCAGAGTACCTTGCTCGGTTGCAAGTTTTGTAACTATTTCACTACGTTCTTCATCAGATAAATTAGCGTTCTTTAAAGCGTTTTGATATTTACGGATAGCTTCAACCGATTTAGTAACTGCGTCCGTCTGGTCTTTGATTTTATTGTATTGACCAATAAATCCGTCGTTCAAAGACTGCATATCGTTAGCCGCATTAGCTGTCGCTTGCGCAAGTTTATTTCCATAAGCGTCTGCCAACGTATAAACCGCATTTGCTACTAAACCAACAATCATAGCGTAACTACCGATAGAGCCAAACAATTTCAAAACAGTACCCAAACTAAGCATACCGTTTCTAAAGCCTGCTACAATCGAAGTTCCACTGCCAACCGTAGAAAAAAACATTTTAAACGACTGCGTTAAACCACTTACAACGCCAACCATACCTTTTAACGACTTAAAGGCTGCGAAAGCAACTACAAGTTGTGAAAATGTAGATACACTATTCGGGTCAATCGTACTTAAAAGCTGTGTAACGCTACGCAAGCCTTGAATAATCCATGTAATAGCACTGCTCGCACCTGCTTCGTCTAAAGTAACGATTAACTGTTGAAAGTCAGCGTTCAAAGCCTTAATCTGACGAGAAATAGTTTCGTACTGAATTGCTACCTGTTCGTCAGCCCAACCTTGCGAATTTCGAGCCGTTTCAAGATTTTTAAGATATAAGTCATAGCTTTTTAACAATGCCATTACGTTGTTGTACTGATACTTCAAATTTGTTACTCGTATTACTACGGGATTGGTCATTTCTGCCAACCTCTACCGTTTCGTTTGTTATACGGTAGTTCGGACTGTATATTCAGAGGTTCTCTCTGCGGTTATGTCAGTCTCTACGGGTCAATAAAGTTTCCCTCGGTCTTGACTGCTTCCAGCTTTTAACCGATATAAAACCGTTTATTACTCATATATTCCTATACGAGAGGGCAGGTATGTTTACCCCCAGACATTGTTAAGATAACTTTACTCATATCTTTTTCAGAAGTTTGTAAAACCCTCATTAGGTCAGGAATAATATCCTCAAAACTTCTTAATCTTTTCGTGCCATCTTCTGAAAACTCATATACTGCAATACCTAACTGTTCAAGCTGTTTCCTTGCTCTGTCAGTGTTCATTGATACAAGCATAGAACGAATACTTCTACCAACTTCGCCACCAGCTTTACCTGTTACCTGCGACATTGTAGCAATCATAGCAGATAAACTATCAAAACCTACGCCTGCTTGATATGCCGCACCGCCAGCCCTTTCAGAAGCCGCTGCCAAATTTGCCGCAGTAACGCCAGCGTTATCGGCTAATTTTGCCCAAGTATCAATAATCTTAGAACTGTATTGCTGTGCTTCGTTAGCGTCGTTTAAATGGATAGCGTACTGTTGCATTGTAGCTTCCAAGCCTTTGTTTACCTCAACTAAACTCATATCGTCAGTAATAGACAGTTTAGTAGAAGCTCTAACTAACTCTTGTACAACAGCAACGTCTTTGTAAATACGCCCCCACAAACGCCCTGCTTCTACAACATCTTCAACAGAAGCACCGTAATCAGAAGCCGTCTGAATAAACTCACGCATAGCATTGTTCATTGCTTCTTGGTTTTCAGCGAAGTCATTAGGCATTACCTGCGCAAAGTTTACTCGGTTCGCTTGATATCTCTCCATTGCATTAATGAAGTTCGGTAGCAGGTTCGACATCATACCTTCCGCTTCGGTCGCAAAGCTATATACCAAACGGCTACGGACTTTAGCTCTAAAGTAATCAAGGTTATGGTTAATATCGTAGAAACCACGGCTGTTGCTAACGCCGATTTGTTTACGGAAGTTTACGCTTTCACGGTTTAACTTCGCATACTGTTTAGATAAATTATCTAAGTCCTTAGCAAGATTTTCATACTCTTTGCTGGTCTTAGGTATTTCTTGCATTTTATGAAAAACAGTAGTTAGTTGTCTTTCAAGTTTAGCAAGTTCGGCAGGATAGCTTTTAAACAGATTAGCTTGCTCTAACTTACGTTGAGCCTGTGCCATTTTTTCTTGTGCTTTAGCCTGCTCTCGCAACTGCTTTTCTCGTTCTTTTTCAGCTTGCGCCAGTGCCTTAACTTGGTTTCTCTGCTCAATTAACTGCTGTTTATATTCTGCCGCTTGTCTTTTCCGTTCTTCTGCTATCTGCTTATCAATAGCACGGGTCTTGGCATTAAATCCATAGCCACTACCCATATAATCAACAGCTTTAGACATATTCAAATCTTTAAGAAGGTTCTTAAATGACTGCACCTTTTGGGTTAAATCAGATATGCGCTTTGCTTGCGCCTGATATTCTTTGCTATCTAAGAACGAAATACTCATGTTGTTCTTAACAAGGTCTTTTTCAAGCTGCCTTTTCGCTTCTCTTAGCTGTTCTTGAAATGTTTTCAAGGTGTCAGCAGCTTTGCCTGTACTTTTAGTGATTTTTTCAAAAGGCTCGTCCCCAGACTTAGCCGAGATATTTTTTATACTCAACTTGTCAAGGTTGTTTTGTATTACTTGGACTTGCCGTAAAGCGTTTGCGACATCTAAGCATACATCAATCTTTACTTGTCTATTTATAGCGTCTGCCAATCACATCACCCAACTTGTCCACTCTGAATTAAATATTTAATAGCGTCAGCACCTTCTAAAGTTTCACCTTTAGGTTTGCGTTTGCCGTTTAGTTCCTTTTCCATTTCCTCATTATTTTTCTTGAAGCCGTCCAATAGATATTCCAGTTGAGGAAGCGTTAAATCTAACAAAGCGTTCATGTCTAAAGATGTATTTTGTAATACAGACGCATACAGTTTAGACCAATCCGTTAAACCTTCGTCATCTGGGTTATCTTTTTTTTTAAGCTCGACAAACCGTAAAACACACTAAATACTTCAACAGCTTGTGATACATCAAGAAAATCCAAAATTTCCTCTTTAGTATATTTGCCGTCAAAAGCCATGTATAAAATTTCAAGCATAGCGTCCCACGCTTCGTCTGTATATTCACCGCTGTTATTAAGTTCAAGAATATTCTCGGCAATAAACATATCGTTGAACTTAGGCGATAATTCTCTAATTTTATCTTTATATTTTAATTTCGCAGGATATACTCTGCGTTTAATACCGTCCCTGCACAAAATATCTTTATAATCAGTAAACGGGTCTTTTACAATCTCTTTGTTGTCCATTGTCTCTCCTTTTAAAAATAGGAAGCACCGCTGCGACAAGGCAGCGGGCTAAAACTTATTCAATTACTGCTTCCCCTACAACTGCTTCGCCAACTATATTGTTAGCTTCTTCAATAGGCGGTGTAGGGTTAATCAGTTTTTTTCTTCAACTACGCTGTAAGAAACGAAGCGTTTATCGCTGCGTTCAGGGTCAACAGAAGTGAAGGTAATTTCAGGAGCAGTAGCACCATCTCTGGTCTGTTCAAGGTTGAAACCACCATCACAACGAGCTTTGTATACACGAGTATACAGACGTACTTTCTTAGTACCGCCTTTCCCGTCAGGGATTTCAGTTACGTTAGATACATGGCGAAGTTCTACGTAGCCAGGAACGCTATCAGTAAATACGTGAACGGTAGAACCTTCTTCTACTTCGTATACGTAAGATACATGAACTTTAGTGCCTGCGGTAACATCTTCACCAAAAGTTAATGCGCCATTTTCAGTGCAAGAGAACTGTCCAGCAGTAGGACTATCAGAAACACGTGTAAGGCGTTTACCTTCATCAGTTAAAACCTCTACGGTGTCAGTCTGAACGCCAGTAGTGATAGCAAGGGTATCGCCAGTACCTTTTACGGTAATAGTTTCGTTACCAAATGCTTCGCCACCACCAATAACAGGAACACCCTGTGTCATAGCCAATACGTTCAGGTCAACAGTAGCGTTGGTGAAAGTAAAGGTTGCAGATTTAGATGTAATGTAGTTGTAGAACGGGAACAGACTATCGCCACCGAACACGTCCTCGCTTTCGGAAGTGATTTCGATTGTCATGTTCTGCATTTTCATAAGCTGTGCGCCAGTTGTGCCATCAGAGCCAATCAAAAATGCTGTGCCTGTACCGTGAATTACCATATTTTTAGTATCAATCAAGTAGTTCACTCACCTTTCGTTTTATTCTCCGTCAATTAACGGATTGTAAATCAAACGATATTTACGAACACCAGTTACACCGCTGTAATGCTGACCTTCGTACATCAACAAAGGCTGTACGTCTAATCCTTTGGCAATTCTACGAAACGCCTTAGAGATTAACCCAGCTTCGTACATATTGTGCGTGTAAATATCAACATATAAATCGCCTACGTTTACAAGGTAATTCTTTTTAGACTTTTCAGCGTGCATAAAATACACAGAAATAAAAGGAGTATCTTGTGGCTCGATAACGTCTGCCGTTTGATACTCCCTGCGTACTTTGAGGTTCTGCTCGTCTAAGAGTTCATCACCTGTAAGTTCGGTATTTATTTCCAAAAGACTAATCATTTCTTCGTCACTTACGCAACGCTCAAAAATTTCGTCTAACAAGTCAAAACTATTCGTCATAGCTTCACCTTAAATTTAAACCCTTCAAACATTTTCTCAATCTTGCTTTCTATGGCTACCGCTTCGGCAATCTTTTCAAGAATAATATTTAACCGCTGCTCTACCGCTTTGCGAACAATATACTTAGGTTCAACAGGCTGATACTGTTTCATACCAGTTTCCTCTAAGTTGTATTCTCGTTTCGGTGGCTTACGCTTAATTACTACGCCATCAAGATTTTTATATTGCTCGTCATAAGGTCTTGTCATAATCGCTAACCCGTGGGCTAACCTGCGCTTATTAAACGTACCATCTTCGTTAAAATAGTCGTCCAATGCTGGGTTGTTTTTGTCCATTAAAGAACCTTTACCATATTCAGCGATTACAGCTTTTTGCCCTGCGGAAATAATCGACATAATAATCTGGTCTTTAGCGTATCGTTTAAGCTCACTTGTAACATCAGCTTTTCCGTTTACATTATTGATACCAGAATAATCAGCTTTTATGTCCGCTACGATTTTGCCAGCTTCGCTATCACATACATTGAGAATTGCTTTTAGGATATTATTCTGCACCTGCGCTGTGTTATTCATATTGCCCTCTTGTCAGGTGAGAGCTGTAACACCAGCACGTTTTTAATCGAAGTCGAAATACTGTCCACTTCATAATTTTGCCCATCAATAACAACTCTATCCATAAGCTCTACTTCTGCCGTCCGTTGTATGTAGACCAGTTTCGTAGTGCTTTCAAGCAAACCTGCGTCATAATACTTCATCTTGCCGTTTGTGTCTTGCTGTACACATGGCACATCTTCAACGACTGGAATTAATTCATTCCCAATACGTTGGTTGCCTGCGTATTTACCTTTCAATCGGTAAATTGAGCAAGTGCTATCACACAGCCACATATTAGCCGTGTTAGTATTCATAAAATCCGTATGGCGAAACGCAGTAACAAGCAGCCTGTCATCTCCGTAAGCAACAAGGTCGCCTGTTTCAATCTGCGTATCGTCAGCTAAAAAGCCACGGAATTTATACGAATGTGCAAAATCTGTATTCGAGTTGGATTGCCGTGTAATATGGATTAATTCACTACACTTTAACAAGCCGTCTAAACCATAGACATCATACTCTTTAGTAAGAAAAAAACCTTGCAGGCTCACACGATACTCCTATACTTAGAAAGAATAGAGCGCATATCGTCTGTAAAAAACGACGGATTACTCATCTCTACGGTATAATCAAGAGTGTTTAGGCGTTTTGCGCCTGCGAAGGTAGCGAGTTGTTTAATATTTTGAGCAAGCATAGCTGTGACGTATTTGACTTCTTCGGGTACTTCCGAGTAGCCGTATTTGTAACTAATTTCAAGCGACAAGCGAGGAATAAATGGAGCGCAAAAATCCATTGGCATACGAAACGGACTTACTTTCGGATAATAGTAAAAGTAGCCGTCGTTTTCTACGTCTTGGTAAAACTGTTCAGTGTTACCGTCAGATTTTGCCAACCCAACAGGTGAAGCGTAAACCTCTTTAATAGATTTCACTTCGATAACTGGGTAATGCTTCAATCTTCCTCTGCGCTTTTCGTTTAACCTAACTGTCTCAACCGTATCTGCTTCCGAAAATGAAAATCCCAAATAACCGTCAATTAAGTTAGAAGCGATAATCACGTCAGATACTTGTACGGCTGGAACTCGGTTACAGTATTTGAGGATTTCTTCTTCGTTTAGATACTGGCTCATTAGTTACCTCTTTACGCCGCTGTGTAAGTACCTGTAATAGCTACTGTGCTATTGTCAGACAGGGTTAAAGTACCAGAAACAGTAGCTCCGTTTACGTTGATAACGCAAGATTTAATTGTAGGAGCGTCCTTGCCTGCTGCCCCAGCAGCACCGTCTTTACCATCAGCACCAGTAGCACCAGTAGCGCCTGTATCGCCCTTATCGCCTTTTGCTCCTTTAAGATTTTTAAACGCAAGAGCTACGGTTCTTGCTGTTTCAGTACCGCCAAGAGTTACCTCAACGGCAGGAGTACCAGTGTTAGCGTCAACGGTCGCTGTTACTGCGGTAATTTTACCTGCAACGCCATCTGCTCCGTCTGCACCATTTTTGCCGTCAGCAGGCTTGTTTGTCCAAGCAAGAGTGCCGTCAGCGTTACGTGCTAAAATCTGACCTTCTGCGCCATCTGCCGCAGGTTTTTCAAGAGCGTTGCCAACGCCTGTTTCAATGTTGTTTAATTTTTCAGCGGTAATTTTATCGCCTGTGTTCCAAGTGGTTTTGCTATATGCCATTCACATCAGCCTTTCTTTGTAGTAACACGTTTTGTACGAGTTTTAGTAGTGGAAGCCGCTACGGTAGCTGTACCAACAACGGCTTCACCAACTACTGCTTCCGTGTCAACGGGTGTTACGCCCCCGCCTGTGCTACTTTTTTTTTGATAATAAGGTGAGCGTAATCTGCACCTTTTGCTACAATGCAGTCATATTGCAGAGCCATGTATTTTTCGTTAAGGCTTTCGTCCTGAATACCAAAAGCGAAAATACGAGGGTTCGGGCTGGTTACATAGTAACGGGTCAGCAGATTTTCAGACAGTACCGCAATATTGTGAACACCATCTTCACCAACAGGTAAGTACGGGTCAGGAGCAATCGGCAGAACGCCCATGCAAGTCATAATGCCACGAACTTTAATACCTGCTGTGATTTCTACCTCATAACCTTTTACAGTGTTAGGACGAGACTGTTCTTCCTGTTCAATAAGGTCATAAGTCAGCGGATTTACAACGATAAGAGAAGGACGAACATCATAATCGGTTTTAGCAGCGAGTTCAGCTACTTTAGTGCGAACAAAGTCGGTAATAAGAGTACCTTCGGGTACGTCTGCGGTCTGGGTAATCTGGGTCAAAAGACCTACATACTCGTTTGTAGTGCTTTCAGACAGAGAAGTATCATTACCAGTCCATACTTTAGCGTCCTGTAACATCAACAGGTCAGAAACCATAGACTGAATATCTTCGGTAGTCAAACCATTGTACAAACCCTGCTGTGCTCCTACTTCACGGTCAAAATGAGAGAACTCAATTTCGTTAGTGATTGCTTTGATGAAAGCTGCTTTATTTACACGCTGTACAGTGTATTTATTGGCTTTCAAATCGTGCGGGTCTTGGAAAGAAGCAGTAGAAGCAACTGCACGTTTTTCAAAATACTGTGTCGGGTTGCCAGTAGCGGCTTTAGTTTTCATACGACGCAAGAGATAGCCACGTTTACCTACAAGGTCGAGAATTTCTTTTTCAAATACAGGAACATAAATAAAACCGTTGCCTGTGTTCAAACCAGCGGCAGAGCCAGCTTCAAATGTAATAAATTTAGAACTCATGTATCACATTTCTCCTTTATTAGTTAGATTTTTTGGCAGAAGCGATATATGCTACTACTTTTTTATGAGCTTTGAGGTTGTCGGGAATAGAAGCGTCGTTGTCGATAGCTTCACAAGCTGCTTTCCAGCCCGTGTCTTTCGGAACTTCATCTTCTTTGCCTGCGAACTGCATACCGTCTGTTTTCGGAGTAGGTTCGTTGTCTGCTTTCAGTTCAGGAACGACAGGTTCTTTTGCTTCCAGTTTTTCACCCAAAGCGTCAATAGAAGCGGTTACAGCAGAAAAGTCAACAGAAACAGGCTCTTTAGCAGCCAGAGCGTCAAGTTTTTCAGAAACCGCACCGAAACTTGCTTTCAAGTCAGCGAAACCTTCACTAATCTTGCCAACAATAGCGTCAAGTTCTTCTTTTGTCATTAAATCAGTCTCCTTTTGCATTTGTTTTGCTTGCGCCGCTATTTGTGTAGTTCTAAATGCGGCTAAATTTTTATACAATATAGAAACACCAGTAAAAGTAAATTGCTCTACTTCGTAACAATCGCCAAGGTCTTTCATATCCTCAATGAATACCTCTACCGAAAAACCAAGGCTGTCTTTGGCGTTCTGTATCATAAAGCACACTTCATACATATCGTGCTTCCAGAGCAAACCGTCTATGTGAACACCGCCATCAGCTTCGAGTTCAGCTCTTTCAACAACGCCAATCTTGAAGTGCTCATCATGCCCTGTTAATGCGTCCTCTGGACAGTCCCACGGATTATAACGGCAATTTACGCCCATACCAGCGAAGCTATCTAAAGCGTTCTGTATTGCTTCCCGTGAAAATTTAACTGGCTTATCTGCGCCACAAGGAATAGCGTCAGAAGGTTTGTCTGCGAATAAACAAATACCGCTAAACGGCAATTTATTAATATGCTCGTCAGCGGTACTCTCAAACTTAAAATTATTAAATTGTAAGAATAAATTACTACTCATTATTGGTATCATCACCGTCCCTATCGTCGTCTACGTTATCGTACCTGTTTTTGCCTACACCGTTGTAGCCACCAGCATTTTGTGTTTGCAAATCAGCAGTTTCTTTAGCGTAGTCAATGTTAAGCTGTGATTTATAATCGCTCTTTAACAAGTTGCCGTACTTCTCGTTCTCACCTTCGAGTTTGCTGTAACCCAAAAGCTGTCTCGTTTCGTTCACGGTTAAAATGTCTGCGTTAAATTCAGCAAGCACTCTGTCACTCTTTGCTTTCTTACGTGTTTCGTTATCCTCAAACACGAACTTAAAGCGCAACTTACCAGAGTAGCCTAACCTGTCGATAATCTTACGGTTAATCTGTTCAGCGATAACGTTTGCCAAAGGAATAACAGCTTCTTCAAGTATGTTTTCCTTCTGCTCGGCTACTGTACTTCTATCGGTCTGACTGCCTTCGTTAAAGCGTTTAGGGTCAACGCCAAATGTATAAGCGATAATAACCGTCAAGAAGTGTTGCCATTGCAAATACAGCCCTTCATCTCCTGCTGGCGCAATCTGTTCGCCCTTTACACCATTAGAACCACCAATAAGCGGTATTCTGCCAGTGCCATAGATTTCTTCTTCAAAGTATTTGCGGTAAGCGGCAATATCTTCTCTCGTTGCTGTTTCGCCAAGGTTCAGTAAATACTTCGGTATTGCTTTACTCGCTACGGAAGCGGAATACTTCTGCGTTTCCAGCAAATAGTTGATAATCTTAAACGCACTTTCGATAGGAGATGTACCAAGCGGAGTGTATGTAAAACTCGTATTCTTGAAGTACATTAAGTCTTGCTCTGCTAAAGGAACTTCCGAACCGTCTATTTTACGCTGCTTATACTTAATATCGGTTGGTCGTTTAACTCTATCTAACCCAACCCTAATCGTGAACCCGTCAACGGGAAATAAAAAAACAGGTCGGTTAAGGTCGCCAGAAGGTACTACCTCTACTGCGCCACAATCGCCTGTTAAAATATCTTCGATAACCGCACCAAACAAAGACTTAAACGTGTCTCCGTTGTTCGGATTTTCCAAGCACCCTGTAATCTTTCTTATAGCGTCTACATAATCGCTTTCATCAGACATATCTACTTTTTCGATACGCCAAGGACAGTTCAATACACCGTTTTTTACTATGCTGATAGCTCTACGGCACACTGGCGTTTTAGCGAACTGACGTAATAGTACAGCCGTTGGTTCTTTATCAATCGTGCCATCTAAACTCGTAATCGCATAACCGTATGGCGTATAAGCTAAAGATGTAGACGGAACAGGAACTTTCGGTTTTCTACCAACAAAGTATTGCTTGCCAAATAATGTAAATTCCAATCTGTCACCACCTTGTCTTAATAACCTACACTACCAAAACACAAGCCAGTGCCACCGTGTTTTCCAGTAGGGAAAATCAAATCCAAGCCCATTTTCAAAGCGTCAATACCATCATCTGACCCTTTCGGAAAACGTCTTAGTTCGTCTAATAATCGTTTCTGTTCAATGTTAAATTTTATGTAGCCATTCCTAATAAACGGCACTAAACCCTTAATGCGCAACTCTTTATCAGTTAGCGTTGTCATTTCCTCAATCGGCAGAGCAATATTCTGCGCTAAAGCCCTACGTCCACATTCTTGTGCAAAGAACGCTTGGAACTGTACCGCTTCTATACCTACTTTTGTAAGTTTTGATTGATACGTGATACACTCGCTAATCAAGTCGTCTATAATCTTGTCTGGCTTTCTTCGCTTAATATCGGCTTTTAACACATAAACGTAGTTGTCGATACCTCTGCCAAGTATTACAATCGCACTGTTGTCAGCTTTGTTTTTCTTAGCAAGCGAAGGGTCAACAGCAATATAAATTTGACGAATATCGGGCAGCACTTCCCAGTATTTAAACCAATCTTCTTTAAAAATACGCTGGCTCTCTGATACAGGGTCATTCTGATATTCGCTGTCAAATGCTTCTGGGTTCATTTTACGCATAAGCATAAGGTCATAGTAGTAATCGGGCTGCTTATCAGCCCAAAGTAGCTGTGTCCCTTTAAGCATAGCCTTGCGGTGCTTTTCAAAGAACGCTCTTGCTTCTTTATCTGGGTGTTCAATTTTTTCGTCGTTTAGTATGTTCTCCCAATCTTCCCAAAGCGGAGACTGGCTAAACTTGATAACTGCTTGATATTTTTTTCTATCCCACATACTATACTCTTGTGCTGTAAGAATTTTGTTAAGCAAACTCTCATAGTTGAGTATCGTACCAATGTAGATAATTTTTACGGTTGTATTTCCGCAAGGGATTAACGCTTTCTGAAACCAATTCAAGAGTTTTGCTCTCTGTGCTTCGGTTTCAACGCTTTCGTCATTTTCAAGGTCGTCTACCACGATAACGTCAGGTCTGAACTGTCTGTACTTAATACCACGAAGTTTCTGACCAGCACCCTTACCTACAATCTGTATTTTGTTTGCCGTTTGGATTTTTGCGTTAGACCATACTTTAGTACCAACCAAATCTCCAAAGGTTTCACGGAGCAATTCGTTTTCTTCAAGTTCGTCACGGATTGCCATAATAAACTGTGTAGCTTGGTCTACGGTATCAGACACAATTAGGATATTTTTAGCATACCCGAATACGATACACCAAATCGGAAAACCAAAGCTAAGTATCTGGCTTTTACCATGTCCACGGGGCGCACCCCTTGCAAAGTAATACTTACTTCCTTTGCGCTTAATAACATATTCTTCAAGCGTATGGAATACTTCTTTATGAAATTCACAAAACTCGCCAGTGAATATGTGAGGAAAGAATGTTTTACAGAATAAAGCTAAATCGGTCTTACATTTTTCGATTACACTTTCGTCTACATTGGCTTCGAGTTCTTTCTCAATATCGCCAAGTAAACCAAGGTAATCTAAGTTCTTATCTATCCCTATTTTCTAACGCTTCTTTCTTGCGTTCTTTAGAGTTTAGTTCGTTAATAATGTAAGACTTCTGGTTTTTGACTTTATTCTTCGGTCGCTTTTTCTTGAACGTCTTTTTCACGCTTAAACTTTTCCTTTAACTTGTAATAGCCTTTGCAGATTAACTTAGCGAACCCACGACAAATACGCCAGAATAAGCACAGATAAAAAGCATATATTCCTATCCAAAGAACAGTGAAGAAAGCAATACCGCCATAATAACAGCCAAGATTAAGAGAGCTTTCAGCAATCTCCCAAAACATTAAATCACTCCTTAAATAATAAAACCCCTGCGTACAACTAATCAGAAGATTAGAGGGTTGATAGTAAGCTATCTTCCAACAGGGGGATTGACGTTTATTTCAGAAACGATAGTAGCCGCAGCTCTACCGCCCACCCCTAAAGCCGTAGCTTGTTCGGTGTACATATAAGCACATTAACGTAAGTTGACCAAGCTCACGTAAATGGTGTTGGTGTCAGTACGCCTATTTTTCAGGTCGCATAGGTCATACCTACCAACAGAACCTTGTGGTTAGATTGGGCGATTGCCCGAATTGGTGAGAACATCTAATTCTCGTGTAATTTTCGTACAGTCCCCCGTAGGGGTTGCTGCGCTTGTTAATACTGGAGCCGTGTACCAGATTTGAACTGATATATCCGCTTTACAAGAGCGGGGTTCTACCATTAAACTAACACGGCATATTGGCTGCGACGGGTAGGATTTGAACCCACATCAAACGGTTTTGGAGACCGTTGTTTTGCCTATTAAACTACCGTCCAGTAATGGTCAAAGTGATTGGATTTGAACCAACGACACCCTGTTCCCAAGACAGGTGCGCTACCAAACTGCGCTACACTCTGATAAGATGGTGAAAGGGGTAGGAGTTGAACCTACGTTGTATCTCACGTAGCGGATTTACAGTCCGCCGCCTTCGCCACTCGGCACACCCTTCCATAAAAACTGGTTAGCGAAATTCCTTGTCGTGTAAATTCACAACCCGCACTAACCAGTGAAGAAACCCTAAATTTAATTTGACCCTTTCGGTCGAGTTTTGTTGATGTTATCAGTAAAAATATATCGTGAATACAAGATAGTTCGTATTGTATGTTCAGATAACCCTATTCGCTCTTTTATCGCTAAAATCGGTAGCTTTTCAACGCAATACAAGCGTATTACGTCCATTTCTTTGCCAATAGTAGCCACAGATGGACAATCACCACCCATTGTAGAGTTATATCCGTTATAATAACTATCAAATTTGTAGATATATTCGACTTCTTTAACTTCAAGCAAGCCTTGTTTAAATCTACCGATAAGCTGTATCGTGAACTTATCAAAGCCATATTCGTTCATAGCTTCGTACAACTTCATCTTATGAGGAATACGCCCTTGCTTATACCGCTTTGCTTTACAGCGGTGTTCAGTCCAACGCTCACGCAAAGAATAGTAGCACTTGCCTACATAAACTTTATCGGTAACTGTATTCGTAATAATGTATAGATTTCCAATCAAATTATAATCACCGTACTATTCCCTAATACATCAAAGGAAGGAGGGGTATGTACGAAAACTAAAGCTGCGATAAACTTTTACAAAACTTCCATACCCAGTTTTACTAATATCAGTCACGGTATTAGCATACCGTAATTGTTTTGGTTGCAGCACACGGAATTGCACCGTTTTTACAAGGGTATGAGCCTTGTTAGGAGAACTACTCCTACCTGCTGCCAATTCTCACGCTACACTCGCAAGCAGTAGCGGAAATTAAAATCTAAAGAATATAGAGGAAAATACCCCTCTATATATTATTGGAATTTTGGCGTTTTGCGGACGCATTTTAGCACATTCTTGAAAAATATTTTTTGCTGGTCTATTATTTTCAAATAGGCATAGTTATTCATTTCCGTATCGCATAACAAACGTACAAGCTAAACACGTTTTATTGAACGCTTACAGCGGGTATTGTTCTAAGTTCAAACTTCGCTTACACTCGTTTTCACTAAGAACACCGTTCAGTTATATATCTTTCGTGTATTTTCGTTTGGGAACTCAAACACACTCAATATACATAACTTCACTATGCCTTGATGTAGTAACACTTCACTCGAATAACTTTCGCTTAGAGCTTCAAGCTATTCTCGTTCAGTATTACTACATACGCTCTTGGTTAGTCACGTTTCTTGAACTCGTAAAGCTCACTAATCGTTCGCTTTACTCGTTAATGTTTGCTCGTTTTTACCTTACATAATATATTGGAATTTTGGCGTTTTGCGGACAGTTGATGTCACTTTGATGTCACTTCTGTTGTATGTTTGCACGTCTTTTACGTACCGCTTCGCACGAGCTTTCGCTTGTCTGCACGATTACCCTTGTGTCACGATTTCGCCGTACAACAATTTACCAATATCCCTCGACGAGTTTAGCTTCGTGAATATACCTCGGTCTACTTGGTAAATTACAGTTTCAGCGGTTTAGTGTTACACCTAACATTTCCGATTGGTATTACCCACCAAGAAAATAGGATTATCGAGCCTAAACCTTAAAACTGTGTGCTGTACCGTGCTACACTTCCTTGGTATTTTAGAGCCAATCGTGTTATGGAATAGCTATTATCGTGACGAATTACATATTACAACGGTTATTGCGTCCTCGAAACGTGTTACGCATACTACTAACGTGCTACAAGTAGGAGTAGACTGCGTTTGAGTGACTTAGCGACAACGGTGAGTAGTAGCGTGGTACAGGTTGTCGTTACAGTGCGTGTAATGGTTACAGTAAAAGCGTGAGTGATGGTAATAGCCGTAGGCGTGCGTATAATCTAACTCGGCTCTCGTGTGATGAAATGGGCGTTTTGGTCTACAAAAAAATACCCCCGCCCAACGCCGCAGAACCGCTCTGCGCCTGCGTTTGCGCACCCTTTAGCGTGTTAAAATGTGCCATTATTATACATAATGATATAATAGCGATTAGCTACATAAGCACTGTACAACGGGACGTTTTTAGTCCCACTAATTTTGGCATTGGGCGAACGCAAAAATGTACTTTATTACTTTTACGCATATCGCACCTTATATTACGCCTTTTACGCATATCGCTACATACATCACATCAACGCATAAATACAACGCTATCATGCCTACAACGCATATAAATATAAAGCCTGTAACTACACCGTCAACAAGTCCATCTGCGTACAGCGTTAAAAGTAACCCTAATCACGATAAAGTACAAAATACTTTTGTACAGCCGTATAATGTAATTATACTAAAGCTATAATGTTGTATTGTAGCACGTTATTATTTATATTGTACCTTATTTGTATTAACTACTAATAAGCATATAATACTATTATAATACACGTTTAGCGTACAAATAACCATATAACAAGCACGCATTTAAGCCTGTTTATATTGACCACATGAGCAACCATAAGCACATCACGCTGAACAAATTACTATGCCAATATATGCAGCCCTTACAACGCCTTATAATATGCGCAAATTTTTAAAACGTACACCGCACGCTATAAACGCCATATAACGCAAATACAAGCACGTAGCAGCCATATTATCACGTTGTAAAATATGTGTATTTGTATATAAATATGTGTATAATAAATGTATAAATTTATCCTTGTAATATAAATGGCATATTATTTATAGCTATAGCTTAATAATTTTAGCGTATTACAAAAGCCAAAAGCGCATAAAAAAAAGACTGTACAGCTATTATGCCATACAGTCCAAAAGTGTAAAGTTTATTACTGGTATACTTCTGTGCGCTCTTTGAAAGCGTTTAGAATATCTATAAAATTTTGTAGCACGCCGTCAATATAATGTGTTGTATAATTTACTACCTTATAAAAAGTATCTGTATTAATATTTACGGTGGTAGTAAAATATTCAAAATCACCTGTTGTTGTGCTGTCAAAATGATATATCCCTAAAGCATATAAAACATTTAACGTCTGCTGTTTGTTTAACCCGTGATAATTGTACAAGTCTTGTAAAAAATCTGCGTTATCTTTTAGCAAGTCAAATACTACAACTTTGCAACTTAAAGCAATACTGTTGTTTTTGTTATCAAGTTTAATATTATAAAAGCCTAACCCTTTTAATGCCCTTGTCAAGTCCGTATCTAAAAAGCCCGCCAATGCCATTTTTTTACACCTACCTTATTATAATTTTGTCTTTTTGATAATATCGCCATTTACAATATTTTGAGTGTAGATATAACCATTTTTATAATACAGCTTTTTGTTGCCTGCTATAATATATTGCAGACCGCTTGCACCGTTACCACTAAAAGCACAGTCAAATATTTTTTGTAAAGTATTTAAATATTCCTTGTTTTCGTCAGAATATTGTTCTTCTGCTAAATATTGTTGACCGTCTACAATAGACTTTATCCATAAACAAGGCTTATTATTTTGCGTATATCCTGTAATTTTCATAAATTTTTACCTACCTTATCAATCGTAAAACGCTATGCCGTAAATTTTTGCTTTTGTGGGATTGCTATTGATGTAGTCTATAAAACAATCATACAAAAGTTCATCTGTACAATACTTCCCGAACACATCTGCGCCCCAGTCCTCAATTTCTTCATCTGTTGCAAGGTTATTTGCGATATATTCGCTTGCACGTGTAAAAATGTTTTCTTGTAATGCACTCATTGCGCCTTCACAAAATTTATCGTTTAAAAATTGTATTGCACAGTCTAATTCTGTTGCGCCGTGGTATTTATTGCCGTTAACTGTTAAATACATATATAACGCCCCTTTGCTATTAGTAATTATTATTATATCATTCTTTAATCAACAAGTAAATTATAAATAAACTTAGTAAATGCAACATCTTAACCACCCCTATTTACCCCAATTATTTTTTAAAATCGTTTTGTTATCGCCTGCCAACTCATAAAAATATCCGCCTGCAATTATCCACCCATGGGGGAATAATGTAAAATATAATTGTAATGCGTCCTTAAAACTGGCGATATTATCCACTGTCAAGTTTTGCATAAAATTTATAAAGTCTGTAACTTGTTTAAATACCTTGCTTGCCGTGTCAGTCTTTTTGCTATAAACCTGCATATTGACTTGCATATTTGTCACCCCTATTTTACACTATCATAAAATTTTTTATCAACGTTATAGTAATAATTACCGCACCGCACTATATACTTCCACCCATACAGTCTACGCATACCCATAATGCTACCGCTTTTATGTATATTCGGATATTTGCAAATATCTCTATAATATTTAACAGGCAAATATTTCATTTTTTTTACACCTACCTTATCAATAAGTCACAAACACAAATGCCCCTGCTGTCGATAATGCGTGCAATTTTAATAAATGCCCCTTGTTCGTCAAAATCAAAATATAAATTATTTAATCTGTTGCGTGCTGTTTGTAGTCTTGCAAAGTTTAACGCTTTACTGATAATTTTACCGTTCTTGTCTTCGCATAAAAAATTCACTGTATAGGTACACTTGTCGCTTTCAACGTAGCACCACATATTTCCACCGCCTTTTTTTAATTATCAAAGTCTCTAATCAGTTGCAAAACATCACTGTTAGACAGTACCCCAAAGTCTCCGCCGCCGTCTGCTGTTATAGTATCATGCAAATATTTTGTATGTACTTTAATGCCAGTTTTATTATAAATTATTTGCTGTATATTTGCCGGAGACGAATATTCACCGCTGACGGTATAATAAATATTTGTAATGCCTATGCTGTTTTTGCTTTTGGATACGTGCCCCCAATCGTGTATATATATAGGCTTTAATGTAAACTTGTTGTCAATACCTAAAAGCGCAAAGTTATATTTTAATTTGCCGTTTACATCAAGCCATTTTTTTAAGGGTACAATATACACCACCTTTAAA
>ERZ779889.253-NODE-253-length-73747-cov-4.972656_pt1 | contig 73747 bp, 74 predicted proteins | sample MGYA00511030_ERZ779889 | MGnify/ENA primary metagenome ERZ779889 (study PRJEB29588, sample SAMEA2160616) | human gut metagenome | biome: human gut; feature: human-associated habitat; material: faeces | place: Denmark | collected 2008/2010 ... | reverse complement strand
CCGCCGTTACAGCGTTCGAAATACCCGCATCTGCCGCACTTGACGTTTTTTTCACGCAGAGTTCCGAGAGTGGTGCAGACCTCATCAAGATATCTGCCGCCGGAGAGAATTTCGGCAAGAGGGGTATTTTTCACGTTGCCCAGAATATCTCCGTGTTGCTCATAATACCCTGACATCTGATGACAGGGATAAACATTCCCGTTTGCGCCGACGGCGACCATTCCGCGGTTCCCCTTGCATACCGGCGCACTGTCCCGGTATTTGCCGGTACAGGAATTTACAGCGGTCAGCGTGTAATACTTTGCCTTAGGATACAGCGTTCCTACCTGCCATACGGTAAGGTCCATGCGGTGTTTACCCTGCGCATATTTCTGCCAGAGGCTGAGTGATTCGTCAAAATATTCCCGCAATGTAAGACATGAATCACCTGCGTTCTGTACCCATCGGGGAGCCTCCGTCGTACGGATGATCCGCATCTCGTCAACACCCATAGAATCAAGCATTTCCGCCGTTCCAAGCATACACCCGCAGTTACGTCGGTTCATATTCGTCTGAACTTTGACACGGAAACCGCTTTCAAGACAGAGGGTGATTGCCCGCATCGCCGACTCCTCGGCACCCTCACGGTTACGCATCCAGTCGTGATATCCGACACCGTCAAAGGATATTTTCACCAGAGGCATACACCCGATCGTCTTCATGCGGTCAAGAGTATCCCGATTTATGAAGTATCCGTTGGTGTTCAGTTCCTCGACATACATCCCTCGACGGTAAATTCCCTCCAGGATATCGAAAAAATTCTTGTGAAGCATCGGTTCGCCGCCCGTGACGGTAAAGGCGTTGATCCCGCAGTCGCGCGCCTGATCCAGAAGCATGTCCGCCTCTTCCAGGCTCCATTCACTCATAAGCGGCGCATTGTCAGCGGCGTTGAAGCAGTGAAGACAGTTATAGTTGCACTTGCCGGTTATCATCCAGTTCATTGCCGGGAAATACCGGTTAGAGCAGAACAGAGGTCTGCTCCAATCGGACATTGTCTCCCCATCCTTCGCTGCACGAATAAAGCCTCTCTCTAAAAGGCTGCGGGCAAGGGGGCTTTTCTCAACGGAAGGGAGCTCCCCTTTGCCGTCACACGCGGAAAGGAATTCAAATTCTTCTTTTTTCAGTCCCTGCGCATTCCGCTCTCCCTTGACGTAATAGGCATAAGGAACAAGCTTCCATGAGCGCAGAGCAATATAGGGATTTAAAATATAACGCATAAATATTCCTGATTATACCCTTATAATATCGGGTCAAATTCAATTTTTCAAACAACGGGCTGCAAATTATCAGGCAGCCCGTTTATTTTTTGTTTATTTGGGCAGAGTGACCGGAAGCGCCGTCGGAAACGTTTTCAAGTTACTTGTTGAAGAATCAATCATTTCCCGATCGGCTTCCGTCTGCTGCTCATTTGTTTGAGCCGGTTCATTTATCCTTGTGATTGCAAAGCCAAAGGCCTTTTTCTATAGAGCACCAATAGCAGTGATTGCAATCTGGCAAATTTCCGCATACTCCGCACCTACGAATACCGCCAGAGTAGTTTGACGCGCGCACTCCGCAGCGCTTGCATTCCCAGTACCCGCATGAATAGCCGGCGGAGACTATAAGTCTTCCGTCGTCCTTGCGGCAACCGCCGCCCGACACGTTGTCAAGCTCATCGTCTGCAAGCTCACCGGCATTCGGATGTATAATTTCAAAATACGTCTTTGCACTCTCATCGGTCATTTCAATGCCGTTTTCTTTCGCGAGAGACAACAGTTCTTCGGGGGTTTTTGCTTCCTTTGCTTTTGCCAAAAGTTCTTGATTGTTTTTCATAGAAATCTCCCTGTTTTGAATCGGTTTTGCATAAGCCAGACTATTCTTAGCTCCTCATTATATACGACTCGCCCATTACGATTTCGCTTCCGTCGTGTATTTTCAGGGTATAATACCATCCGTCATTTTCGTAGCTTCTCTTCAAAACCTTGGCGGAGGCGGTTATCCTGTCTCCGCGCGGTAACCAGCCGCAAATATAAAGAACTGATTCACCAACAGTAAATTGGGGATGTGGTCTGCCGGCAACATACCCGCCGCCGCAACCTCCGGAGATATTTTCAAGTTCTTCATCGGCTATTTCGCCGGAGCTTGTGCTAAGCTGCTTAAAATACTCATCCGCTTTTTCTTTTGTCAGTTCAATGCCGCTTTCTTTTGCGAGAGCCAGCAGTTCTTCAGGGGTTTTTGCCTGTTTTGCTTTTGCTATAAGTTCCTTTTCCATTAAAAACTCCTGTTAAATAAATTTTCGAATGTGTGTGATACAGATTCAATCAGGCTTTTTCAGAATACGTGATTTGTCAAGATGTCCGTTATCATCAGATTGGCATCCGCCGCCGGCTACATTGCCAAGCTCATCGTCCGAAAGCTCTCCTGCTTTGGAGTTGAGTTGCTCGAAATATGTTTTTGCTGTTTCTTCGGTCATTTCCATACCGTTTTCTTTCGCAAGAGAAATAAGTTCCTCCGGGGATTTTGCCGTCTTTGCCTTTGCTATAAGTTCCTTGTTCAGTTCCATTTTCAAGTAATTCCTGTCCTTTTTGTTTTTTCTTTGTGACTTGCTTCGCCGTATGGTTTCAAGTCTGTACTTCGTGCTCAGATTCAATTCATATGTGCTTTACATTTCATTACTTCGCTGTTTTTATCCCCTATACCGTTCATACAGTTCCGGCAACGGGCATGTTTTGCCTGACACCCGGTACAGTACACATCTCCGTCGCGATAGACTACACCATGAGCGCCGCAACGATCACATACATAGTCAGTCGTGCACCAACCTTCCGCCATACATATGCTGCCGGCATTGTCTCCGCCGCCACAGCCGCCTCCCGAAACATTGTCGAGTTCACTGTCGGCAAGCTCTCCAGTTTTCCGTTTCAGCTTTTCAAAGTACGCTTTTGCGCTTTCTTCGGACAATTCCATGCCGTTTTCTTTTACAAGGGCCATGAGCTCTTCGGGAGAGGTTGCTTTTTCCGCTTTGGAAATCAGTTCTTTTTTCATATGTAAACTCCCGGTTAATGAGATTTTTCCGATCTGTATGCAAAAATATGATCAGGATTTCTTCATATTGTTCGGATTGAGGCATCTGACGGGACGTCCGACTTCTTCGTAACCGTTCCGGTCATCGTGATCCCAATACTTGCACGCACAGCAGGTACCGTTTACTCCCCACCATTCGCCTTTTTCAAAATACTTGCATTTGTAACCGATAGTGGTCTTGAGGTATCCGTCATTTGAGTAACATCCGCCGCCTGCCACATTGTCAAGCTCGTCATCGGACAGCTCTCCGGTCTTCGGATGAAGCTGTTCAAAATACTCTTTTGCGTTTTCCCCGGTCATTTCCATACCGTTTTCTTTCGCAAGGGACATAAGTTCCTCCGGAGATTTTGCCGTCTTTGCCTTTGCTATAAGTTCGTTGTTCAGTTCCATTGTGATTTCCTCTGATATTTAAAATTATTTATTCCACAGGGAAGGTTTTATCCGGTCTGCTTACCATGAATCCGGAATTTCGCTGCTCTGGTCAGGACTTTTTCCTGTTAGCCGGATGGAAACACTCCCGGGGCTCTGCCGCCTCAACAGCTTTCATGATCGCTTCTAAAACAGTGGTCCAGAGAGAAGCGGTAATGGCATTAGGATCAACGCCCCAGTACTTGCATCTGCAGCAGGTGCCTTTCACCCCAAAGGTTGAACGCCCGTCTTCGTAATGCTTGCATTTGTAACCGCAGGTAGTCTCAAGGCGTCCGTTGTCCGAGTAGCATCCTCCGCCTGCCACATTGTCAAGCTCTTCATCGGACAGCTCTCCGGTCTTCGGGTGAAGCTGCTCAAAATATGCCTTTGCGCTTTCCTCACTGATTTCCTCGCCGTTTTCCTTTGCAAACGTCATAAGTTCTTCAGGAGTTTTTGCACATCTCGCTCTTGTTATGAGTTCATTGTTCAGTTCCATTTCAATGCGCTCCGTTCGTCCTATTTTTTGCGGTGATTTTCTTTGTTGCAAAGCCACAGCGCTTTTTCATAGGTACAGTATTTGCAGTGGCTGCACATCGCTGTGCGACCGCACTCTTTACAGAATGTTCCCAAATACGTTTCTATACCACCTCCGCCGCATTTATCGCATACAAAACCTGTGCAGCAGTGACCGACCGTTACAATTTCTCTGCCGTCGCTTGCGTGGCAACCTCCGCCCGACACATTGTCAAGCTCATCATCGGAAACCTCGCCGCTCTGCGGATGGAGCAGATCGAAATACGCTTTTGCGCTTTCCTCTGTCATTTCCGCGCCGTTTTCTTTTGCAAGCGCTATAAGTTCTTCGGTGGTTTTCGCTCCTTTCGCCTTTGCAATAAGTTCTTGTTCTTTGTTCGGCTTCATCTTAGCGGAAATCCTCCCCGATTATTTATTTTTATGATTGCAGAGCCAAAGCCCTTTTTCATATGAACACCAAAAGCAGTTGTTGCAGGACGCAAGTTTTCCGCAGTAAGAACATACTTTTGCAACAAGTACATTTTCAGTTTTGCCTCCGGGACATGTCTTACATGAAAACTCACTGCAACAGTTTGCTGCCGAAACTATAAGTCTGTCACCTTTATAGCATCCTCCGCCTGCCACATTGTCGAGTTCGTCGTCGGCAAGCTCGCCCGTCTTGGGATTCAGCTGTTGGAAATACGCCTTAGCGCTCTCCTCGGTCATTTCTTCGCCGTTTTCTCTTGCAAGAGCCAGAAGCTCCTCGGGAGTTTTGGCTTCTTTGGCTTTCGCGATAACTTCTTTGGTCAGTTGCATAATATTTTTTCTCCTTGATTTCGGGTCAGGGGGTTATATGTCAGGATTTCTTTGCGTTGTTCGGATTGAGGCATTTGAGGGGTGACCCCATTACTTCGTACCCGTTTCCACCTTCATGATCCCAATATTTGCATCTGCAGCAGGTACCTTTTACGCCGAAAGGCTGCACCGTGTTTTCCTCATAATACTTGCATTTGTGACCTATCGTTGTCAGGAGTGCGCCGTCCTCCGCATAGCATCCGCCGCCGGCGACATTATCAAGCTCCTCGTCGGAAAGCTCGCCGGTCTTGGGATTGAGCCGGGCAAAATAAGCTTTTGCTTCTTCCTCGGTCAGTTCAATACCGTTTTCTTTCGCGAGAGTTATGAGTTCTTCCGGGGTTTTCGTTTGTTTCGCTTTTGAAATAAGTTCTTTTTCCATTGCTAAGCTCCTTTACGCTTTTTACCGTATGGCACGGATAAAATCATTATTTTCTTTTATTGTTAAGATTGAGACATCTGAGGGGCGATCCGACCATTTCATAGCCGTTTGCTCCGTTCTGATCCCAATACAGACATTTGCAACATGTGCCGTTTACACCGGAAGAGTAAAACTCTTCGTAATACTTGCATCTGTGACCTATGGTCGTCTTGAGATAGCCGTCATCCGAGTAGCGCGCGCCGCCGGACACATTGTCAAGCTCGTCATCTGTCAGCTCTCCCGTCTTCGGGTGAAGCTGCTCAAAAAAACTCTTTGCGGTCTCTTCAGTCATTTCCATGCCGTTTTCCCTTGCCAGAACGATAAGTTCCCCGGGAGAGTTTGTCTTTTTTGCTTCAGCGATAAGTTCAGTGTTCATTTCCATTATGCTTTTCTCCTTGATACAGATCTTTCAACTTAGGCTAAATTACCCGGGAAATTGCAGAGCCAAAGACCTTTTTCGTATGTGCAGTAATGACATGAGTGACAAAACGCAGCACAGCCGCAGGTATTGCAGTACACCATCGGACCGTATATATCGCATTGCGAGCCGTCCTTTTTGCAACGCCACTCATCGCAGTAATGCATTGCGGAAACAACAAGCTTGCCGTCGCTGTTATGACATCCGCCGCCCGCTACATTGTCAAGCTCATCATCGGTCAGTTCGCCTGTCTTCTGGTGAAACTGTTCAAAATACGCCTTGGCTTCTTCCCCGGTCATTTCCATGCCGTTTTCCTTCGCGAGATCCAAAAGTTCCTCGGGGGAATTTGTCTTTTTGGCTTTTGCGATAAGTTCCTTGCTCTGTTTCATAAATAACCTCCTGCATTATTTGTTACCGTTGTTGTTCAGTATTTTGATACCGGAGTCGTTTTTGATCAGGGTATTTTTAATAAAGTTATTGTTCTGTTTTATCCCCATATCAACATTATTGTTGTTGAATTTTATGCTTGTGTCAAAGTTGCTGAACTTTATGTCTGTATCAAAATTACGGTTGTTTACAATAAGTTTTCCGTTATCCTCAGTGCTGTTATTGATAATCAAGTCCGTGCCGCCCGATACATTTTCAAGTTCTTTGTCTGAGGTCTCAGTCGCTTTCGTTTCCGCGGGAAGTTTTCTGTTCTTTGCCATAGAAGTGTTCCTTTTGTAAAATGATTATTCTCCGTTGTCTATTTTCTTTTTGCATTCGTCGCAATACCCGTCATATATGACGGCATAAATTCCGCATCTTCTGCAATGTCCCTGTTTGTAGTCACCGACGATCACTCTCATGCCGCCGTCTACTTTTTCAAGTTCCTTTTCACTGAGTTCCGGCTTGTCGCTTCTGATTCCATTTTTCTGCTTATCCATGCTTTTTTCCTCCAATCAGCATTTGTTAGTTTATTGATTCCCGTAAAATCCGGAGTGCGTTATTATGCAGCACTTTTACATACGCGTAAGATATATCCATTCTTGACGCTATGTCCTTCAGAGACATTTTCCTGTAGTATTTAAGAATTATAAGCGCACGGGAACGACCGTCAAGTCCTCCGAGAGCTTTTCCCAGAGCCTCCAGAGTTTCTTTTCGTAAAAGAGCCTGATCGATCTCATCTCCGTCCGGCAGATCTTCGGGCAGTTCCGAATATGTTCGGTCCTTACGCAGATAGTCCGTGACCGTATTTCTTGTTATCGTGTAGATCCACGTTGAAACTGACGCCCGGTCCGCATCAAAGGTGTTATATTTTTCGCAGATCTTCAGAAATACATCACTGACCAGATCCTCCGCGTCCTTGGTGTCCCGAAGCTTTGAGAAAACATATCCCCTGACCTTATCCCGGTATTCCCGGTACAGCTCCTCCTTTTCCGTCATCGTATTCATAAGCTGCCGTCCCGGGTATCCTTCGGCTTTTTCACAGGTACCGTTTCCCCCGCTGCGCTTACGTCAAAAAGTTCATCGTCAGGAATCTCCGCACCGTACAGGCGCTCGATCTGGTCTATCTGCGCTGCGAGTGACGGTTCGTTTTCAAACTTCTGATAATCAAAGAGTGCTGAAAGTATTTTCCCGCCCATAGAAATGTCATCGGCCCCGTGTTCAGATTTCTTTTTCACCACGCTTTTTCTCCCTTCTGTTTATTTATACGGCTGAAAATCCAAAAGAGCTACAAAAAAATCCCAAATATTTTTCCGCAGCGGAATTTTTGCTCAGTTATCAGCCGTTTCGGGTATACTGTCAAGTCTCTGTCGGGCGACAAGTTCCGCAAAAAAGCCGTTCTTTTCTATAAGCTCCTCATATTTGCCGTCCTCAATGATCTTGCCTTTGTCCAGGACTATTATTCTGTCACACTGTTTTATAGTAGACAGGCGGTGAGCGATCACTATCCTCGTGCATTTAAGGCTGTCAAGGGACTCCGCGATCTTTTTCTGTGTAATGTTGTCAAGGGCACTCGTTGCCTCGTCGAACATCAGGATCTTCGGTTTCGGTGCGATCGCACGGGCTATCATGAGCCTCTGGCGCTGACCACCCGATATACCTCCCGAACCCTCAGAAATCATGGTATCCATTCCCATAGGCATATTTCTTATATCATCGGCTATACCGGCAAGCTCCGCCGCCTCCCACGCTTCCTTCCGAGACAGCCATGGCGCGGAAATCACTATGTTGGAATATATATCGCCCTGAAAAAGCTTTCCGTTCTGCATTACCACGCCGATACGACGTCTCAGAGAGCGAAGGTCTATCTTCTCAAGATCCTTGCCGTCGTAGTATACGGCGCCCTTCTTCGGATGCTCAAAACCGAGAAGAAGTCTCATAAGCGTAGACTTTCCGCATCCGGTCTTTCCTACGATCGCCACATACTGACCGGGACGGATCTTCAACGACAGGTCATCTATGACGAGGGGCATATTCTCGGAATATCCGAAGGAAACGTTGTTAAGTTCAATACCTCCCGACAGTCTTGTCAATACCTGCTTCCCGTCGGACACTTCCGGAACCGCATCAAAAAAAGGCTTGACCATGGTCAGAACAGGCTTTATCTGAGCTGCGGTAAGCGCAATTCCGGCAAGAGAGGAAAAAGCTCCCGAGACCATACCGTAAGCGGTATTGAAGGCATAGTAATCCGCAACAGAAATACCCGATTCCACAGAAAGGTAGTACATTACGATAGTTCCCACAAGGCTGATTGCAAGACTTATGACCGAATTGAGCTCTATAAGCGCCGGTGGGCCGTACTCAAGGTCCGCGCTTTTGGCATAGAGATTTCCCCATCTTGCGAAGGCGCGTTTCTCCGCACCCGCCAGTCTTATCTTCTGTATTCCCGTGATAAGCGAGTAGATCATACCGCTTTCCTTACCGGAAACTTCCATCTGCTCAGTGCTGAGTTTCATCTGGACAAGAGATGAAACGACGGAAAACACAACTGTCACAAGGATTATGATCAGCGCCGGCACAACAAGCGTCGGAGCATACGCAAATATCTGTGATATGTATATAAGTGAAAACAGAGATGTGAGTCCCGTGGACAGAACAGTCGATACGAGCATCCTGCAAAGTGTCCCGACCTGGGACGCGCGGCTTGAAAGTTCGCCTGAGCTGTACTGCTTGAAAAAGTCGGCGGGAAGAGACATAACACGCATCATCGTCGCCGCCTCGACCGAAATATTGAGTTTGGTCTCTATTCTCGCCGTTATCATGTTTTTAACCGCGGTAATGAGAAGTGTACTCACCGAAACACACACGGAAAAAACGGCAATAGAGGCCAGCAGCCGTACACTTCCGGACATCAGTACTCGGCCAAACAGAAGCTTGTTAAGCATCGGGGATATCATCCCCATAAGCGACAAAGCAAGCGTTGCAAGAGCTATCATAACAATATCCGATACCGAAAGGGTCTGCACTATATATTTGGCAAGGGAAGGAATACTTATCTTTTTCAGAGGGAAAGGCTTATAAAAAGCGATCGCGTCCTCTTCAAAAAGATCCACGTTGCGGCTGTTTATTCTTTTCCTGCTGCCGGTTTCGTAGTCATAGTAACTGTAACCAGATATACCGGAAGGCAGCAGAGCAACCACTCTTCCGCTCTCCCGAAGGACACCGAGCATCGCGCCGACGGCATCGCGGTACCACTTACCCTCAAGCTTCACCGTGCGCCGCATGATACCGTAGGGACGCATAAGATATTCAAGCTGCTCGTTCATGTCGGATATATTGTCCGGAACCTCACGGCTCTTAATGTGATAATACTTAAGGATCTCATCGATTGCGTCTTTTGTTACCGCACGGTCATCATTGAAAGAAATTTCTCCCCTTTTGCCGGTTATGACGGACGCCATATTGGCAAAAGCTTCAGCAAAGGCGTCGTCGTCATTTTTTTTGCGGTCTCTTATCTGCTCGTCAAACCAACCCATATGCGTCTTTGCCCTCCTTATTCGTTTGATACGAGCTGTGTATAGGCTCCGCCGTTCTTCATCAGCTCTTCGTGAGTTCCGCGTTCCACCACATTTCCCCGGTCGAGGACGATTATCTCGTCACAGTCGCGTATCGTTGACAGACGGTGAGCCACAACGATACAGGTTATTCCGCGATCCTTAATGGACTTTACCACATCATACTCTGTCTTCGCATCAAGTGCGCTCGTCGCCTCGTCAAGAATGATAACGGTGGGATCCTGAGCAAGTACGCGGGCGATCTCCATACGCTGTCTCTGACCTCCGGAGAAGTCTTTTCCGCCCTCGGTCAGCCTGTACTGATAGCCGCCCTCACGCTGCATAATATCCTCATGAAGCTGTGCGTCACGGGCAGCCATTATCATCTCGAAGTCTTCTATGGAATTGTCCCACATTTTTATATTGTTTGCAATGGTATCCTCAAAAAGGATGATATCCTGATCCACCACGGCAAGAGAACCCGTGAATACGCCGCGGTCGATTTCCGACATGGGCTTTCCGTCAAAGAGTATCTCGCCGCTCCACGGCTGATAAAGCCCGGATATCAGCTTTGAGATCGTGGACTTTCCGCAACCCGACGGCCCCACAAAAGCCACACGGCTTCCGGGTTTCAGTGTCATACTGAAATCCTTTATCAAAGGCTCGGCAAGGCGCGAATAACCGAAGGTGACATTTTTCAGCTCGATATTTCCGGAAAGTTTATCGTATTCGCCGTCTTCAGCCTCAACGCTGTTGGCAAATACCGGATCGGAGGGATATTTCATTACGTCCTCGATCCGTTCCATGTCGGTACGCATCTCCTGAAGTGACTGTCCCGCAGATATAAGCGTCGTCGCCGGGGAAACAAAGGATGCAAGGAATCCCTGAAACGCCATTATCATACCGACGGTAAATTCCCCTCTCATGGAAAGGAAAATGCCGGTTATAAGCACCGCAGTGCCACTGACAGAGTTAATAAGGCTCGGCAACAGCCCGAGAATCTGGTTCATCCGCAGAAAGCGAACCCGATTTGTATTGACGCTCGCCTGATAGCCTGCCCATTTCTCAAAAAAACCGTTCTCGGCACCGCTCGCCTTTATGGTCTCTATCATTTCTATACCGGCGACTGTCGTTCCGGCGAGTTTGCCCGCGTCACGCATCTGCACTCGGGTGATATTTATGCGCTTTTTTGAAATTATTCCGGAGATGACAAGGTTTGCGAATACAGAAAAAAGCCCGATAAGTGTGAGAATGACGCTGTATCTGAGCATAACCACCAGGTAGAAAACCATCATCACCGCCTCGAGAGCGAGGGGAGCAAAGGTGTTCACCAGCTGTTCGGCTATCATAGAATTCGATGCCTGCCTGCCCTGAATATCGCCTGCCATACGCTGGGAGAAAAATTCCATGGGCATACAAAGTATCTTCCACATAAACGAGGTGTTCCCCACCATCGCAAGTTTGCCGCTTATCCTGAGAGAATAGACCGCCTGTATCCACGCGACAACGAGCTGTATGACCCCGACACCCGCAAAAGCAAGGGTAAAAGGCATGAGCCAGTCGGGATTTTCATGCGTCAGAAGTCTGTCCAGAAATATCCGGGAGAACGCCGGTGTGATAACACCGAGAAGTGAGGATATGACCGTAGTCAGGGTAACAAAAGCTATCGCAACACCCGCTCCGACGAGCCGCTTCTTCGCATAAGAGATCATCGACTGCGGCTTTCCGCCGGGCAAAAAGTCCTCGCCGGGCTCAAAGAGCAGACAGATGCCCGTGAAAGATTCGTCAAAGGTTTTCATGGGAACGGTATATGTACCCTTGGCAGGGTCGTTAAGTACGGCTTTATTGCCGCGGAATCCGTCGAGAACCACGAAGTGGTTGAAATTCCAGTGGATTATGCAGGGAAACTTACCCTCTTTTCTGAGAGCCTCCGGCTCATAGCGGTAGCCTTTCGCAACAAGTCCGTAGCTTCGGGCGGCGCGGAGAACATTTCTAGCGTTCGAGCCGTCACGGGAAACTCCGCAGTCAACGCGAACCTGCTCAAGCGGTACCCACTTTTCGTAGTAGGCAAGCACCATCGCAAGGCTTGCGGCACCACACTCGAGCGCTTCCATCTGCATAACGACGGGGACCTTTGCAACACCGGTCGTAACCGGAGTTTTTATCTTTTTTGTCGTCTTCATTTCCCTGCCTCAGTTAAGCACAAAATCAATAGGTCTTACACGTTCGGTGATGATCTCGACCGAATACGTTCCGTCCTTCACATCCGCTACATCTGCCGTTACCGCATAGACCCAGTCCCCTTCGGATAATCCCGTAAGATGAATGAGATAGGGATCATAGCCGGAGTCAAGTTTTATGGGAGATCCGGAGATCTCAGACAGAGCAAACTCTTTCCCGTCAACCGAAACAAGAGTGTCTTCGCCGAGCTTGTCAATGTCCTTTTCGCCGACATAAATGATAAGCTGTCCGTCTTTGCATACTCCTCCCGTTTGCAGGGTGGAGTCAAGACGTCCGAATACGCCCCAGACACAGACTCCTATAAGCAGCACGATGACCGCTCCGAGGATCATCCACACACTCGGGTTGGAAACACGGATATAGTCATTCATCTGTTCGGGAGATGTGATTTTGTCCATACTTTTTTGTCGGAATAGCTGTTTGCTCATACTCTTACCTCATTAATCGTTTTTCGGGTCAAAATCATATATCCTTCCGGATACGGAGAATATTCTGCCCGTCCTTATATTCGTAAGTAATCTCATCCATTGTCTTTTTGACCATGAAGATCCCGAGTCCACCGATCCCCCGTTCCTCTGCCGACAGGGTTATGTCGGGGTCGTCCTTTTTCAGAGGATCGTAAGGAATCCCCCGGTCAATGAATGTTATAATGACGGATATCGGAGCCTCAGTAACCTCGACCCTCACCGTAGCAGGGCCTGTCTCGGGATTGTAGGCATAATGCGCAATGTTCCCGAAAAGCTCGTCTATGGCTATGTCTATCTGCGTCTGAGCCTTCATCGGGCAGTCGATCTCCTCAAGCTGCCCGTTCACGAAATCGGTAACCTTCTCTATGTTCTCAACAGTCGCGGGAATAGTCAGTTCATTCATTATTCGTCTCCTCCGTTATATTTCAGATACAGCATCGTAATGTCGTCAAACTGAGGTGCGGTTCCGACAAACTCATCTATGTCGCTCTTCACCGCACGGCAGACCTCTTCCCCGGAAAGCCCGTGCAGACTGTTGAGAAGTTTATTCAGCCGTTCCTCTCCGTAGAGCTCATTGTTGTTATCGGTAGCCTCAGTCACACCGTCGGTGTAGAGATATATCTCATCTCCGGGGGCAAGATAAAGCTCATTCTTCCTGTACTTTATTCCCTCCATACCCGCGATGACCAGACCGGGTCTGGATCTCAGGTATTCAAAGGTCCCGTCCCTGTGTCTTACAAGCGGCGGATTATGACCTGCGTTAGCAAATTCCACCTTCCCGGTGGTAATGTCAAGTATGCCCATCCATGAGGTAACGAACATTCCCGCATCGTTGGATTCGCAAAGCTTGGCATTTGCTATGGTAAAGACCTCGTCAACGGGAATTCCGGATTCGGCGTAACCTTTGATTATAGTCTTCGCTGTCATCATGAACATTGCCGCAGGGATTCCCTTGCCCGAAACATCGGCAATGAGGAAACAAAGCTTATTCTCTCCGACAAAATAGAAATCGTAGAAGTCTCCGCCTACCTCTTTTGCAGTGTCCATGGTAGCGAAAATTTCAAATTCGCCGCGTCCCGGATAGGGAGGAAAGACCGAGGGGATCGCAGAGTGCTGTATCGACTTTGCGAATTCAAGTTCCCTATCAATCCGTGCCGCCTCCTCCGCAATATAGCGCTTCAGAGTCAGTACGGTGGAATTGATATCATCCGAGAGTGAGGCAAATTCCTCATTTGTCCTGACATCCACCACGGTGTCAAGGTTTCCGCTGGTAATCTTCGCAAGAGATCTGTTTATCTTAGCCATATTGTCTACGACAAGTTTCTTTATAAGGAAATACACGACGATGAACAGCATACCGAAGACTACGAACTCCATGAACACCGTCACATACACCGAAATATCGCGTGAAAACATGGCTTCCGTCTTCGGGATGGACGCCACTATGTAATACCCCTCGGAAACGATGTACGAGCAGATCGAATCTTCGCCGTAGACCGTCGCGTCAAACGGTTCACCCTCGGGCATGGTATACCGGTCAATGAAAATACCCGAAACATCCAGGTTTTTCTTCTCGTTTCCGTGTCTGTCACTGACGATATTCCAGTCCTCGCCTGCGATTATAATGCTTCCGTTTTCCCCGATATGGCGGTTCCGGGTGACACCTATGACGGAATCGTCAATGTCACGCTGGAACCTCTCGGCATCATACGCAACCTGCACAAAGCCGCCTCTGTCAAGCACTATTCCCGCATATTTGCGCAGTATGGAGGAATCAAACGAAGTAGGCTGATAGTTCTGCACATATTCCCTGGTTTTTCCGTCGAGCAGGACAAGGAATTCCGCGGACTGGCTTCCTCCGCGCATATCATAATTCAGGAAATCCGAATGGGTCGACGCGGTAATTATACCGTTGGAATCAATAAGATTAATCTCAGCCACATCGTATTTCCTTGCAAGTGCCATAAGCAGTGCGGAATCGGCATTTGCCACGGAATTTATCCGGATAGAGATACTCTCCGCCAGTTCAAGCAGATTTTCGTTCGAGGCATCAAGAATATCCTGGCGTACATCATCAAGGTTGAGATTCACAAGGTCGTGAGCTTCGTTCTCGGCAAGCTCCGTCTGAAGCGCCCACGTAAAAATCGTGGTCATAAGAAAACCCGCAGTTACGCATATAAGGAGCCAGCGCTGGAACGACTGGGAAATATTTTTCAGATCATGCCTGGAACCCTTTCTCTCCTTGCCTGCCAGAAAAGAGAGCAGAACGCCGGCGAGCATCACCGAAAGCCCGTTGACGGCAACCATCGGAAGAGAGCAGGCTCGGACAAACGAAAAGGCTGTGCGCGCATCGGTCATGTTCGTGAGGAATATCATCAGCATATGTATGACTTCCGTAATGACCGCAGTCGCAAGGCAATAATACCATTTCGGCTTCTTGTTGTCAAACATATATTTGCGCAGAACAGCAGCAAAAACGCCCGCAAGCACGGTCGATATGCTGCAGGCAAGGCGTGTATATTCACCGGCACCCCAAAGGACGGCAAACCATCGTTCAACTCCGCCGATCACACCCGCAATGATACCGGCGGGCGCACCGAAGAGAAGCCCCGCACAGACAGGAGAGGCATCTCTCGCGTTTATGACGGCACCGTCGATCCTGATGCCGAATTCCGTCCCGACAATCGCCAGTCCGCCGAAGAGTATGCCTATTATTATCTGCCGAAGGGCATAAGGGATCTTTTCCACCGCTTTTGAGCGCTCGGCAAGATAAACAAAAGCCGACAGCGCTACCGGCAGAAGTGAAATAAGGAAGAGCAACAAATAATCTTTCATAGTCTTCCGGTCACTCTATCGTCAGGATGTCGGCAAAGCCGGTAATCTCAAACACTTCCATAACCTCGTCACTGACCCCGATGAGCTTCATGCTTCCCTGGCGGTTCATGACCTTCTGTGCGGCGAGGAGAACACGGAGTCCCGCCGATGATATGTACTCCACCCCGGAAAAATCGAAGACAAGCTCAGTCACTCCGCCGACAGACTGCCTGAGTTCAGCCTCAAGCTTCGGCGATGAGTTGGTGTCAAGTCGCCCTGATATCGCAAACGTCAGTTTTTCGCCCTCGGGAATTTTGTTGATTGTCATATTCTTTCTCCGTTTTTCTGTTTATAATGATTTAGTGTTCACTAATAAATATAGTATAGCATAAGTAAAAGACAAATGCAAGTAATATTTCTGAAATAATTCCAACCGGTAACGGAATCCCTCTGCACAAATAAAGATATCCGTTTGAAATTATTTCATTTTACAGGTCCGTGTATATGCCACAACCCCGGAAGACAAAATACCTTCCGGGGTTATTTTATTTGCAATTATTCCGTGGATGTTTTTTCCAGAGGTCAAATCTGTTTTCAGTGCCGTGCAGGATGCGGGATATGTTACTGCGGTGACGGATAATCAGCACAGCCGCAAGAACAGCCGTGATGCCGCAGAGGATATACCAATACGGAGTGGCATTCCTGAATCCGCCGAAAACATCGCTGTACAAAAGAAAAACAGAGATCGGCGCAGACAGCGCACCCATTATCGACCCGAGGGAAACCATGCAGGATGTAAGGAAAAAAATGAAAAATACGGCAAGAACCACAAGGAAAACACGGAAGTCTATGACAGCCATCGCCGCGGCGCATACGGAAACGCCCTTTCCTCCGCGGAATCCGTGAAAGCAAGGGTAAATATTTCCCATAAGGACGCCGAAAACGACTATCGCACCGACAATTTTTCCTCCGAGAGGTCCGAGAGCGAATACATCGCCGGGGAAAAAGTACCGCGCGATACCGCCGACAATGACACCTTTCAGTATTTCGGAAGCGATCACGGCAATCCCCCAGCCGGCACCCATGGCACGGACCACGTTCGTTCCGCCGGCATTACCGCTTCCGACCTTCCGTATATCAAGCTTTCCTATATACTTCGTTACAAGTATTGAAAAATTCACACTTCCCACGAAGTAACCGATGACGACCATCAAGATAAGTTGCCACATCAGCGAATACCGTCATCCTTTCCTTTTTCCCTGGGTATTATCCTTATCGGCGTTCCGACAAAACCGAAGGTCTCGCGGAGCTGATTTTCAATATACCGCTGATAAGAAAAATGAAACAGCTCAACATCATTTGTAAAGACTACAAAAGTCGGCGGACAGGTAGAAACCTGCGTCATATAAAGGAGTTTAAGTCTCTTGCCTTTATCCGACGGAGGCTGGACACGGGCAACGCAGTCCGCAAGAACATCATTGAGTATTCCGGTGGGAACACGGCGGGCGTGCTGCTGAGCGGCGTCAACGATCATCTGATAAAGCTTTTCGACCCTCTGCCCGGTCTTTGCGGAAATGAATACAGTAGGAGCATAGGAAAGAAATTTGAGGTCCTCGGCAAGCTTTGCCTTCATCTCATTCATGGTCTTTTCGTCTTTTTCCACGGCATCCCACTTATTGACGACGATTATAGAAGCTTTCCCCACGTCATGGGCATAACCGAAGATCTTTGTATCCTGCTCCGTCAGCCCGACCTCTGCATCAACCATCATCAGCACAACGTCCGCACGGTCGACCGCCATATATGACCGGACAACACTGTAACGTTCAATAACATCGTCAACCTTGCTCTTTCTGCGTATGCCGGCGGTATCGATGAAAATGAATTTGCCGTATTGATTTTCCTTCAGAGCGTCAACGGCATCTCTTGTCGTTCCGGGAATATTGGAAACGATAAGCCGTTCCTCACCGAGAATACGGTTTATGAGGGAGCTTTTGCCCACATTGGGCTTTCCGATCACCGCCACCTTGATGGCATCGGTATCCTCCTGCTCCGTGACGACATGCTTCAGTTTTTCATATATTTCATCAAGAAGATCGCCAACACCCATACCGTGGGTTCCGGATATGGGCATAGGGTCGCCGAGTCCGAGATTGTAGAACTCGTAAAGTTCTGCCGGAGGATCTCCGGGACGGTCTATCTTATTAACGGCAAGTATGACCTCTTTCTTGCTTTTCAGGAGCATCTGGGCTATCTCCTGATCGGTCGCGGTCATTCCCGATTTGATATCCGTGAGAAAAACGATAACATCCGCACTGTCTATTGCCAGTTCGGCCTGACGGCGCATCTGGGAAAGTATAATGTCGGAACTGTGGGGTTCTATGCCTCCGGTATCAACGACAGTAAAACTGAGACCTCTCCAGTCCGTATCGAAGAAAATACGGTCACGGGTGACGCCGGGCGTGTCCTCTACGATCGAAAGTCTTTTGCCGGCAATTTTATTGAAAAGAGTGCTCTTGCCGACGTTTGGACGTCCGACAATGGCAACTATCGGTTTAGACATGAAATACTCCTTTCTGCTGACTACTCTTTAACTATCTGAGCAAAGGCATCCACGGTTTCAAAACCGGAGCAGCCTATAACTTTGATTTCTACTCCGAGGGCTTTTTCCACATCGGACACCGATATATCGTCAAGAAATTTATCATCCCTGAGCATTACCGACGGCAAAACCAGGGTATCGGCATGGGGAACTTTTTTCAGCTGATCTATTATATCCGTTGCGGTAATGAGTCCGGTAACGGTAATATTTGATCCGAAAAAATTATTTTTGATAAAATGCAAGCGGAAATCAAGTCCCGTGAGTTTGTCTCTCAGCTTATCCATAAGCAGAGGCAACGTGGCCTGCATAGTCATTCCGGAAATCACGGATACGCTTTTCGGAGACGGATCGGGTGCAATCTGATCCAGTCTCTGAAGAAACTCGGAAATAAAACTGGAAAGCATTCCGACACCGTTTTCAATCTGCTCAAATTCCTCGTAAAACGCCTCTTCGGGCACATGGATACCCGCTTTAATATAGAACTCATCAGCGGGATATATCAGCCTTGTACCGAGATCCCGGACGCAACCGTCGCCGAAGGTATTTATCTGTTCAAGAACGGCGGCGCATTCTTCCGCGGTAAAGGGGTCAATATGGCACAGCCCCTGCCTGTAGTCGGAGCAACCGAAAGGAACCACGGAAACACTTGAAACTGCGGGATACAGATCTTTAAGATCCGACATGGTCTTCTGAAGTGCCTGACCGTCATTGAAACCTTTGCAAAGGACTATCTGACACCTCATATCTATGCCGGCATCCGCAAACTGACGGAGTATTGTCAATATCTTCCCCGCCCTCGGATTTGCAAGCATCCTTACCCTCAGCTCGGGATCGGTGGTATGTACAGAAATATTCAGCGGAGAAACTCTGAGATCTATAATACGCTGTATATCCGCATCAGTAGCGTTCGTCAGAGTCACATAGTTACCGTACAGCAGGGACAGGCGGAAGTCGTCGTCCTTGAAATACATCGTCGGACGCATATTCTTCGGCAGCTGATCTATAAAGCAGAAAATGCATTTATTTGCACAGTGACGCTGCTTATCCATAAGATAAGTATCGTATTCCACACCGGGATCCGCGAAATCGGTAGTATGGGTAAAGGAAAGACGTCTGCCGTTTCTCTCAACAGTAATGTTTACGCGTTCGGAGACCGAATAATACATATAGTCGAGGAGATCGTGTATTTCATGTCCGTTCACAGAAACAAGGAGATCTCCCGGCAGAATATCCTTCGCAAAGGGACTGCCCGGAGATACGGACTTTACTACAGCCATTGTCGCACCTACCCCGATTTACTCAATAAACACAAATAGACAGCAGAACCGATATATCGAAATACAGCGATTCTCCCGTCTGTTTCTCCTTGTGTGCGTATGTAAAGCTAAAAAGTCAACTTACGCGTTTTTCTCGTCAGCCTTGACCTTTATGACCTGCTTACCGTCATAGTAGCCGCAATGAGCGCAAACTCTGTGAGCAAGGTGATACTCGCCGCAGTGAGAGCATACTACCATTCCGGGCATATCAAGCTTCCAGACGCTGGAACGTCTCTTGTGTTTTCTCTGTTTGGAAATTCTTCTTTTCGGAGCTATCATTTTAAGCACCCTCCTATATTAACAAAACTTGTATTTCAAAATTGAAATCACGCTTATTGGGTTTCGCCGTCTTTATGGCACCGGCACTCCTCATGATTGAGGTCGGCACCGCACCCGGGACATATTCCCTTACAATCCTCGGAACACAGGATCCTTATGGGAAGTTCAAGTGCCAACGCATCGTAAACGGTCTTGGAAATATCTATCTTGCCGTTTTCAAATGTAACAGAATCGTCCTTCGCGCAGTCTCCGTCAAAAATAGTGTCAACATGCGCGGTAAGGTCAACCTGAGCGGGAGCAAGACACCTGTCACAGACAGAGTCGTAACGCCCTTTCATTTCGGCCTTGAAGGTGAGAACTCCGGCAATATTCCTGATCTTGCCCTCCACCGAGACCTCACTGAACGCGGGGTCATAATCGGTCAGATCGAGTTTCTCCGATATCTGCATTGAAGAGCCTGTCTCTTTTTTTACTGATGAAATATCAATCAGCATCACGAAACCGCCTTTCAAACAACGTCACACGTTTTATTATTATACCATAAATATACTGAATGTCAATAGATTTACGATTTTTTTAAGATTTAGTTTACTCGGATTTTCCATAAGGGATCTCACGTCCGCCGTCCCCCGCCTCAGACACATAAAACTCGGGGACAAGTCCGGTACGTTCGATATAATTCTTACCCACAGCTTCGATAAAATGCTCAACGGAGTCCTCGGCAACAAGGCTCACCGTACAGCCGCCGAAACCGGCCCCGGTCATTCTTGAACCTATGCATCCGTCTATCTTCAGACTCTCCTCTACCATTACGTCAAGGTTAAAGCCCGTGACCTCATAAAGATCCCGCAGAGAAATATGAGAAGCCGTCATAAGCTGACCGAAAGCGAGAAGATCGCCGTTGTTGAGAGCTTCCACCGATTTCAGCACACGGTCACATTCATATACAACATGCTCCGCACGGATACGGTTTGTTTCATCGGAAATAAGAAGCTTACTCTCTTCAAACTGTTCCACGGTCACATCACGCAGACAAGTAGCCTCGGGGATAGCGACCTTCAGCTGCTCCAGAGCGGCTTCGCACTGGCTGCGGCGTTCGTTGTACTTTGAATCCGCAAGACTTCTTTTCTTTTTGGTATTACCAATGACTATTTTATAGCCCTTCATATCAAGGGGAACATATTTGAAGCTGAGATCCTTGCAATCCAGGAAAATAGCATGCCCCTTACGACCCATGGCGCTCGCAAACTGATCCATTATACCGCAGTTGACACCGCAGTATTCTCTCTCGGCTTTCTGGGCAAGCTTAGCCATTTCTATCATATCCACAGGCTCGGTAATACCCTTTTTCTCATTGGAAAAAGTCGCAAGCATCAGCGCCATAACGACCTCTATGGCAGCGGAGCTGGAAAGCCCGGCGCCGAAAGGAACGGTATCGGAATACAGAACGTCACAGGAGCAGATGTCATAGCCCTCCTTGCTGAGGACATAGGCAACACCCGCCTGATAATTTCCCCAATGAAGATTCCTGTAGGAATCAAGATCGTTTATATCAAGTTCAACACGGTCTTCGATATCGGTGGCCGCAAGCCTGATTTTGCCGCTGTCGGTCTTTCTTACAACAACGGTGGAGTTCTGCAAAAGAGCAGCAGGGAAAACAAAACCGCCGTTATAGTCGGTATGCTCACCGATAAGATTGACTCTTCCGGGAGAGGAGAATACGCGGATATCTTCATCGGTTCCCCCGTAAAGCTGTAAAAACTTAGCGATAATAACTTCAAGATCCAAAATAGTGACCAACCTTTCGTCAAAAGCCCGCAGCACAAAAACTGCATCTATACTTTGCGTAGTTATGTCTATTATACACTATTTTTCAGGAAAAATCAAGAGTATACCAAAAACTTACAGAATATTTTTCAAATTGGGACGCATCCGCTGATACACGTCATTTATCGCTCCGGCAATGTTCGCAAGTTCGGAGATAAGTTCCTCGTTTATCCCCTTTTTCATAAGCCCCTCCGCCTTCCGGACGGAAAGATCTATATCATATATATTCCCGTTGTCCGCGAAAAGAGTCATTGCGGTGGAATATCGGGAATACTCCTTTTTAAACTGCTCAAAAAGCTGTAAAAGCTCCCCTTCGTCTTCGCTCTCCTTCATATCGTCCACCATAGCGCAAAGCTCCAGGCTGATATTCTTCAGATAATACATTCCCAGAAGCCCCACAAGCGTCACGGCTGCAAGGATTATAATTGCGGCGGCTACCCTTCCGTTCATATCAGTTCTCCTTTCCTGTCCAGCTCATTTTTCCATCATGATATTCAAGGCAGAAAACATCCTTCACTCCGTTGAATCCTCTGGTCTTCGCCATTTTCTCCACGGTATTCTCGGTCAAACCCGCTTTCAGGATATTTTCTTTCACAGCCTTGCCGTCCACAATCAGGATCAGGGGCAAGGTCCCCTTTTCGGTCTGATTTTTAAGAAAAACACTCATTTTTCCGCTGGTTTCTATTACGCATAACCGGACCTGTTCCAGTTCCGTCGCCCCGTGCTGACGTATTTCTTCAAAAAGCTCGTCAAGGGTCAGATGCGACCGGCGCATATTCGTCTGATTTATTCTTCCGTTTTCAATTATCACACTGTATTTGCCTGACATGACCGTGCGAAAAAAATTGCTTTTCATTGAAATTGCGGAAATCAGTATTTCCATTGACGCAAGGGCAAATATAGCAATGACGGAATTAATCAGCGGTGATGCGGGATCCTGAATGGGAATTGTCGCGAGTTCGGAGATAATAATAGTCACGACAAGCTCCGCCGGTTCAAGCTCCCCTATCTGACGTTTTCCCATAAAACGCATTGCAAGCATTGTCAGAAAATAAAATATCGCTGTTCTGATCAGCACTGTAAGCATGAAAAATCACCCCATAATACGTATTTTCCGTATTACAGGGTGTTTTATTCAAAATATAACGGTCAGAGTGTCTGCAGGAATCCCCTGAGCCTGGAAGCGATGTGGCGCTGTCCCTCCTGATTGGGATGAAGACCGTCCGGGCAGAATCTTTCCCTCTGCACGGGATTTACAGGCTGTATAAGAGAAGTCGCAAACAAATCGAGTACCGGTATTGCGTAATACTCCGCGACCTGTTTTATCATTTCGCAGTAGTCCCGCAGAACCAGTCCGCTGTTTGCGCTGGGTTCGGCTTCCGTTTCCCGGTGAAGCGGTGTCATGACCACTATCTCAGCCTTCGGATATTTCTCTATCAGACCGGAAAAAAGAGTATGCAGAGAACCGTAAAAGGAAACAGGCGTACGGTCGTCGAATGTTCCTATGGGCGCCGTCCCGTGACCGTAGTCATTTGTTCCGCCGAAAACAACCACAAGATCGGCGTCATCGTCCATGGACTGATACCGTTCCACATAAGAATTGTCATCATCGGGCTGAGGAGCGATTCTGGAACCGCTCACACCGTAATTACGGGCTTCGGCAAGTCCGCATTCCCTTTTGAGTACATTCAGATATATCTTATCTTTATCGGTTATGGGCATTCCGTAACCGGCAGTTATACTGTCGCCGAGAAAATTGGCTTTGATTCCGTTAAGATCCATTCTTTCCTCACAATAGAAAAGAGGGGCATAAAGCCCCTCTGTATTCGGTCTTACTTAAGTCTTTCGTTGAGGGCTGCAAGCTGAGCTTCAAGTTCCGCGGGAACGTGGCTTCCGACCTTGTCGTAAAACTCACGGACACCTGCGGCATCTTCTTTCCACAGCTGCTTGTCAACGGACAGCAGGCCCTTGACAACGTCAAGAGTGATACCCTCACTCTCAAGTCCTTCAATATTGATATCCTCAGCCTTGGGCAGGTAGCCTATCGGGCTTTCAACGGCATCTGCCTTTCCGGCGCAACGGTCAAGTATCCAGAGAAGGACACGCATATTGTCGCCGAATCCGGGCCAGATGAAATGACCTTCGTCATCAGTTCTGAACCAGTTGACGTGGAAGATCTTCGGAGGATTGGGGATCTTCTTGCCCATATCGATCCAGTGAGCCCAGTAGTCGCCCATATTGTAACCGGCAAAGGGCAGCATAGCCATAGGATCACGGCGAACCACACCGACAGCTCCGGAAGCCGCAGCGGTGGTCTCGGAGGCCATTGCGGAACCGACAAACACACCGTGGTTCCAGTCAAAGCTCTGATATACCAGAGGTGCGGTCTTTGCACGTCTGCCGCCGAAGACGATAGCGTCTATCGGAACACCGTTGGGGTTGTTGAACTCCTTGGACAGGCAGGGGCAGTTGGTAGCCATTGCGGTAAATCTGGAGTTGGGATGTGCACCCTTGCTTCCGTCTGTGCAGTCCCACTTCTCGCCCTTCCAGTTGAGAGCATTCTTGGGCGGATTCTTGTCGAGTCCTTCCCACCACACGGTATCGTCATCGAGATTCTGGACGACATTGGTGAAGATGGTCTCTTTTTCAGTGGTATGAAGCGCATTGGGATTGGACTTGAGGTTGGTGCCGGGAGCAACACCGAAGAAACCGTTCTCGGGGTTTATAGCCCACAGACGGCCGTCGGGTCCGATACGCAACCAGGAAATATCATCACCTACGCACCATACTTTGTAACCCTGTTTCTTGAATATTTCAGGGGGAATGAGCATCGCAAGGTTGGTCTTGCCGCAGGCAGAGGGGAACGCCGCACATATGTAGTGAATCTCTCCCTGGGGATTCTCAAGGCCGAGAATAAGCATATGTTCAGCCATCCAGCCTTCCTTATTGGCAAGATAGGAAGCTATACGCAGAGCAAAGCACTTCTTACCGAGAAGAACGTTCCCGCCGTAACCGGAGTTGACGGAGCAGATAGAGTTCTCCTGGGGGAACTGAACGATATATCTGTTTTCTTCGTCAAGATCCTTCTTTGCGTGAAGTCCTTTGACAAAATCGCTGCTGTCACCGAGAGCCTCAACGACTTTGGTTCCGACTCTGGTCATGATTATCATGTTCAGAACGACATATATGGAGTCGGTCAGCTCAAAACCGATCTTGGCGAAAGGAGAGCCGACAATTCCCATGGAATAAGGAATGACGTACATGGTCTTGCCGATCATGGAGCCGTCATAGAGAGCGTTGAGTTTTGCATGCATCTCATCAGGATCGCACCAGTTGTTTGTATTACCTGCCTCTTCCTTGGTCTTGGTGCAAATGAAGGTTCTGCCTTCGACACGGGCAACGTCGTTGACCGCAGTTCTGTGAAGATAGCATCCGGGAAGCTTCTCCTGATTGAGCTTGATTATCTCTCCGGTGGCGCAAGCCTCGGCACGGAGAGCGTCACGCTGTTCATTACTACCGTCTATCCAGACGACTTTATCAGGTTTGCAGAGTTTGACCTGTTCGTCGATCCAGTCAAGGACGAACTTATTGTTAGTCATAAAAACACCCCTTTACATTATTCGATACCGCCTTATGGCAGACCCGATTTTCCTCAGTATAGATTCTACCATAAAAACGGAATAAATTCAATGACTTAAATGTGACAAAAGAAGCCTTTTTTTATGGTAAAAGCCGTACCATTCATAACCCATTATATGCCGGACGCAAAAAGAAACGCTCCGGAGGAGCGTTTCGGCAGATCGCATATAACGGACGGGTTTACACACGCACGGACACGGTGACCCCATCACTTATGGGAAGAATAACCGTCTTGAGGCTTTCCTCCCTCTCCAGCCGGTCGAGAAATTCCCCCAGCCGGACAACGATTGTCTTGTTCCTGTGTCTGTCAGGCTTTCCGGTTGCCACCATACCGTTGAAAAGCACATTGTCACAGATAATGACCCCTTCAGGAGAAAGAAGTCTCAGTGCCTGTTCAAGGAAGACCGGATACTGCCCCTTGGCAGCATCTATGTATATCAGGTCGAAGGACGGATCCATAGCGGGAAGAATCTGAACCGCATCCCCCTCGATCATTTTTACCCCGGAGGAAAAACGCTTGAAATTTTCCCTGGCAGGCGCAATCATTGCGGGGTTACGTTCAAGTGTGATTATTTCCGCATCAGGGCAGACGCTTTCCATCAGCAGCGCCGAAAACCCTACGCAGGTACCTATTTCCAGTATCCTCCCCGGTTTCCGCAAAAGACACAGTATCTCAAGAAGATCAGAGGTCTCCGGATCGGAAACGGGCAGTCCCGCAAGCCGGCTTTCCCTTTCGAGTTTTCCCAGCTCTCCGGTGCGCTGGCGCCGGACAGAATGAAGATATTCGGTTATATGCCCGAAAACGAGTCCGTCCTTTTCCACTTGTCCTCCGGTTTTATTTCAGGTATTTCTGAATGTTTTTATTGTGTTCCGCCAGGGTGCGGGCAAAGGCACTGCTGCCTGTCCCGTCGTTTTTCGACAGGAAATACAGATAATCCGTATCCGCGGGATTTATCGCGGCAAGCATCGTGGTCGCGGTCGGGTTGGAGATCGGAGTCGGTGTAAGCCCGGAGTAAAGATAAGTATTGTACGGACTCTCTGTCGCCATATCTTCATAGGTCAGAATAAAATGCTTCTCCTCAAGGACATAGTTCACAGTGGCACAGCTCTGAAGTTTCATATTGATTTTAAGTCTGTTCATAAAAACGGAAGCGATAATGGGCTGTTCCTCCGCAAGCTGCCCCTCTTTTTCCACAATGGAGGCAAGTATCAGGGTATCATAAAAGTCCAGTCCCTTTTCCTTAACGGCATCGAATACGCCGGCAGAACGCATCTTTGAGTCAAAGGCATTGACAAGTTTACGGATAACGTCCTCTTCCTTTGCGTCAACGTAGAACTCATAGGTGTCGGGATAGAGGAAGCCCTCCATGCGGTTTTCCGTCCCGGCCTCGGGTATATAATCATAGCCGAAATCCCAGCCATTGAGCACCTGCCGATACCGGTCTTCAGATCCGACACCTGCTTTTACAAGAGCATCGACAAACTGTTCCACGGTCCACCCTTCGGTAAAACGGACCCTGACGGTCTCGTGACGGACCTGAGTCGTGGTTATAAGGGAAATTATAGCGTCGTAACCGGAGCCCTTTTCAATTTCGAACTCCCCGACCTGAAGCTTTGAAGAAGCTCCGGACATTTTCAGATAAAGCCTGAAGACCCCGGGATACTTCACAGCTCCCGCCTGAGCCAGAGTCTGGCAGACCTTTGCCGCACCGTCCCCTTTCTCGATAACAAAACTGGAGACCTCACCTTTTCCGCCGTTTCCCCGGGCATCGTTAAGTACATCTATTACAAAAAAGACACCTACCGCGAGAGCCACGAGAATAACGCCGCAAATTACGAGTTTTGCGACTTTTTTCGCTGTCTTCTTTCTTCTTTTTTTGCTTGCCATACCTTGTCTCCTTCATTCATCATGGGACGTTCGTCCCGCAGCTGACGTTTGTATCTTTTGATAAAACTGCCCAAAGATCTGTACAGCGCCACAAGGAATAACAACCCGAGGATACACATCATCAGTTTTGCAGAAGAAGAATCCTCCAGCTTGTCCGCATTCATGTACAGCAGATATGAAAGTGAATTGCTGAGAAAATGCGACAGCACAGCCACATAAAGGCTGCCGGTCATATAAATTATCAGGCCGAAGACCACCCCGGCAAATATGTTGGACACAATGTAATAATACGACCCGTGGACAAGGGCAAAGAGTACGGAAGAAAGCAACAAAGCTTTCACCGTGCGGGACCGGTCTTCGTTCAGATAACTGAGAACGGCGCCTCTGAAAAAGAACTCCTCAAATATTGCCGGAATAACCGCGGCATAAAGGAGCCTCAGAAGGATCCCTCCGGTATCAAGTGACGCAAAGGAACTTACGGGAATCTGTTTGCCGAAGGCGGAGAACACTATAACCGAAAGATAATTCAGTAGCAGGCTCCCGGACATAACCAGGACAGTAAGCCACACAAGGATACCGAAATCCCCCTTTTTCAGCGGGCGCATAGCAAAAAAACGCCTAAACCGCACCTCTGGGGACATGACCTTGAGTATCATTCCGCCGCCCACAAAGAGTAGTACGCTGACCACGGTATAAACCGTTTCGCGGGCAGGAAAATCAAATGTACCCAACAACCGCAGTACGAAAACTATAACCGCACATACGGCTACTGCGGGCAACAGCCTTTTCACAGGACGGTTACCCCTTTTTCCGTGATTATCATATCAACAGCGATATCAAATCTGCCTCTGGGAAGCTTGGCGGACATGAAATCGTTGTAGCAAAAACCTATTTTTACTCCGAGGAATTTAGGAAGGAAACGGTCGTAGAAACCCTTTCCGTACCCCAGACGGAAGCCCTCTTTATCGTAAGACATGGCCGGAACGATGCAAACGTCCGAAGGTTGCGGAGAATACGTCTCAGCGTCAACCGGAGGGGCTTTTATACCGAACTGACCGTCCTCAAGGCTGTCGGGACCGTCAATTCTGAAATATTCCATTCTGGCATCCTCAAAACAGTGAGGAGCAAACACTTTTTTACCGTCGGCGATGGCGGTATTGATTATTCTGCGGGTCGAGATCTCCTCATCGGTGGAAACATAGAGAAGTATCTGCGACGCATATTTATAAGTAAGCGATTTCAGAAAAACATCGGCGATCTTATCGTCCCGTACCGATTTTTCTTCCGCCGAGAGAGCATTCCGTCTTGCCCGGAACTCCTCCCGAAGCGAATTCTTGATTATTCTGATATCCATTCTATTTCCTCCGTCAATAGCACACTGAAGCTCTGACCTTATCAGACACTTCTTCACCTTTTAAGACTTTCACCAGTTCCAGACCGAAATCCGTTGCTGTTCCAGCAGCCTTTGAAGTTATGATATTCCCGTCCCTGACGACTTTACAGTCACAGATCTCGGCGCCGGAAAGTTCCCCTTCCGTCCCGGGATAGCTTATGGCTTTCTTCCCTTTAAGCAATCCCCTTTTCCCGAGAAGTGTCGGCGCGGCACAGATCGCGGCAATATATGCCCCCGCGCTGCAAGCGGTGCGAAGAAGGGCGTCGAAGCCCTCCGCCCTGTCAAGATTCGGAACACCGGGTATACCTCCGGGAAGAACTATCATATCCCCGGCGGAGACCGACACATCCCGTATCAGCATATCACAATGAAAAACAATACCGTGTTTACATTTTACGTCGAGGCTGTCTGCGCCGGCAAGGCGGATCTCCACTCCCGCACGGCAGAGCACATCAAACGGGAGAACGGCCTCAGCCTCTTCAAAACCGTCTGCAAGCAGAAAATACACCATACGCAATAAATGTCCTTTCAAAAACGGCGGCAAATATGATCCGACAGTAGTATTGCCGTATCCGGGGGGCTGTTATTCCGCCGCAGGCGAGGTATCCCCATACCCCACATATTTTACCACAAAAAGGTTTATTTGTCTATATATTTTTCCATATTGCCGAAAATTATATCCGAAATTTCTTCTTTCGTTTTCATTTTTCCGTCACGGACACATTCTATGCGGACGAACCCGGGAACAGCATCGCAGGCTTTCACACCGGCGAGATAGCATTTCTTCAGATATTCCATATCTTTCTCGTGAATATCTTTTTTGGACTCGTCGCCGTGGTAACGCTTTTCCATCTGTCCTACGGAAATCTCCGGGGAAACGTCAAGAAAGAACACTGCGGTAGGTACGGGCAACCCGAGTTTCACATATTCAAAATCATAAAGCCAGCGGCAGAAATCTCCGAATTCGGCTTCGGGCAGTTTGGAACTCTGATGCAGAATATTGGATGTAACGTAGCGGTCGGAGATTATTATTCTCCCCTGCTCATAATCCTTACCCCAGTATTTCTTGTATGACGCATAGCGGTCGACCGCAAAAAAGGAGGATGCGGCATAGGCACTCACATCTCCGGGAGCGGAACCGAACTGTCCGCCCAGATACATTTTCACCAGAGCGGATGAATCATCGTCGTAATTGGGAAGTTTTATATGGACCGCATCCTTGCCGCAATCCACCAGACGCTTCTGCAGAGCCGTGACCTGCGTGGTTTTTCCGGATCCGTCTATGCCCTCGATTATAAACAGATGTTTATTCATTCTTATCCTCCTGATCTGTGCCCCAGCCTTTCAGCTCCGAACGTTTTATTGCACCGAACATACGTTTTGTGACTCCGGGATAACGCTGTTCCATATCCGAAAGCAGCTGTTTCATGCTTTCCCTTTCGGTGTCCCCGTCAACTCCGCAGAAGTTCCTGATGACGGGAATACCCGTTTCCTTCGCCTGCTGAATAAGATCGATTTCCGGAATCAGAATAAACGGACGGATAACGGTAAGGTCTTTCCGGCTCAGATATGTAACCGGCTGAAAACATCCGATTCTGCCCTCATGAACAAGATTGAGCATCAGCGTCTGAACGGCATCGTCCCGGTGGTGGGCAAGGGCGACCTTGTTCGCGCCCATTTCCGCAGCGAAATTGTTCAATGCGCCGCGGCGCATCTTTGAGCAGAGGGAGCAGGGGTTTGTTTCCTTCCGGACATCAAAAACGATCCGGCGGATATTTGTGTCCCTGACATGATATTCTATGCCCAGTTCTCCGCAAAAGCGACTCAGCGGAGTATAATCCGCACCGGCGCCTATATCCACCGTAAGTCCCATCAGCCGGAATTTCTTCGGATAAAACATGCCCAGACGGTGCAAAGTCAGCAGCAACAGGGTGGAGTCCTTCCCACCTGAACAGCCGACGGCAACGGTATCACCGTCGTTTATCATACCATAAAGGTCAACAGCGCTTCGTGTAATGCCGAGAATATCGTTCATAAAGCTCTCCCACGGAAAGATATGCACAAGTAAACGGAGACCTGTAGAAAGATCTCCGTTTAAGCGATATTAAATTGCTTTACAGGGCAGCTTTTGCTTTTCCGACCAGTGCGGCAAATGCTTCTTTATCGGAAACGGCAAGTTCTGCAAGCATCTTTCTGTTCAGGGTTATGCCGGCCTTCTTGAGTCCGTTCATAAATCTGGAATAGTTGATGCCGTTTGCCTTCGCTTCAGCAGAGATACGGGTGATCCAAAGAGAACGGTAATCTCTCTTCTTGAGTTTTCTGCCGGTATAAGCGTAGGTCAGGGACTTCATAACAGCCTGATTAGCGGTTCTGAAGAGCTTGGATTTAGCTCCGAAGTATCCCTTTGCAAGTTTCAGTATCTTCTTATGTCTCTTGCGAGTCATCATTGCGCCTTTTACTCTAGCCATGATTTAAAATCTCCTTTTCTTTCACTCGATTAAGAATACGGGAGCAGCTTCTTGACTGTCGGCGCATTCGTAGAATCCGCGTAAGCAGATTTACGCAGACCTCTCTTGAATTTCGTGGTCTTCTTGGCAAGAATATGTCTTCTCTTTGCACGGAAGATCTTTACTTTTCCGCTCTTAAGAACTTTGAATCTCTTAGCGGCACCTCTGTGGGACTTAAGTTTGCATGACTTAGCCATCGTTTTACAACTCCTAACTTCTGTTTTCGCTGTTTGACTATTTGACAGGCTTGGGGGCAAGAACCATGATCATGTTCCTGCCGTCGAGCTTGGGCTGTTTCTCAATAACCCCGACTTCTGCGCATCCGGCGGCAAATCTCTGCATCAGTTCGGTACCGAATTCAGGATGCTGAATTTCCCTGCTCCTGAAGCGGAGAGAGACCTTCACCTTATCGCCGCCCGTAAGAAAACGCTTACCGTGATTCAATTTTGTATTGAAATCATGGTCCTCGATCTTGACGGAAAGCTGAACTTCCTTGATGTCAACGACCTTCTGATTTTTCTTTGCTTCCTTTTCACGCTTTGCCTGCTCGAAGCAGTACTTGCTGTAGTCCATGAGTTTGCACACAGGCGGAGTAGCCTGCGGCGCGATCTTCACCAGGTCAAGACCTTTGTTGATGGCAAGCTTCTGCGCTTCCTTAGCCGAAACGATTCCCAGCTGAGCGCCGTCACTGCCCACAAGGCGGATCTGTGTATCACGGATCTCCTCATTAACTTGCATACCCTTTGCGTTGATAGTCAAACACCTCCAAGATAACATACGATATCGTAAAACCAGTGCGTAAGGTCTCCCTTTCGCAAAAAAATGACGGCGAACCACAGTTCACCGTCGGATATTTCGGTCGTCAGGCCGTCGAAGAGCAGCCGTTGCGAGAAATATTGACCCGGCGGCATCGTCGCCAAGGTGAGAACAGGTTCTACTTTATTACTCGGGTATTATACCATAATTTTCAGTCTTTGTCAACACTTTTTCCGGAGATAATTTGTAAAAACTTTGTGCCGGGACAGAAAACAAGAAGTGACAAAGAATTCTTTCCAGGTTCCGAAAACACAACTGCGGTTCCCTTCCCGGGCGCAAAACTACCGGTACAGTTATAGACGGTTTTGATCCCGTTCTGTTTTTTCAGTACCTTTACCGGAACCTCCGAGATATCGTATATGCCGCGAATAAGGTCTCCGGAAAAGAGGCACACGGTTTGTTCCTTACCGCCGGATATACGCAGGACCACACTGATTTCCCCGTCGGAAACGGAATAGACGTATTCGTAAAAACGTATGCGGAGCAAAAAGTATATTCCCACCGCCGCCGCAAGGAGAACGGCAGTCTGAAAGACCCATACATAATCCTTTATCCCGGATACCGATATGATATAAAAAGCCACACCGCAGGCAATAATCACGGAAAGGACCGGAGCGGAAGATCTGCTTTTGTTCTTATATATCTCAGTATAATTATCTTTATTATTCACCTTGCGCCTCCGTTGGAATAATACTCGGACTTATTACCCGAAAAAGCAACGTCGGATATCTCAATGCCGTCCAGAGCGGAAAAATCACTTATTTTATTATTGGACAGATCAAGTGTCTCCAGAGAACTGAACAGCTCCGGAAGGATACTGATATCCCTTATGGAATTGTTCCTCAGGTTCAGGCTGATTCCGGAATGGTAAACAGTGAGTCCTGCAATGGATTTAAGGGAGCAGTACGAGAGATCAAGGGACCGAAGTCTCGGAAAATCGTACAAAGCGAGGGATTTCAGCTTATTATGAGAAAGATCCAATATCTGAAGAGACTGCAACTCTCTTATTCCCGAAACGTCGGTAACTCCGCATCCGGAGAGTCTGAGTGTTTCAAGTGCCGGAAAATCCGCCACCATAGGTGCAGTTATCTTCCCCGAATCCACAATATAACTTTTAAGAGAAGGAAGATCTTTAACCGAGGAGACTGTGGTAAGGTTGCTGCATCCGGAAACGGTCAGCGTTTCAAGCTTTTCAAGCCCGCTGACACGAACGGATTCCATATAGCAGTTTCTGATCTCAAGCTGTTTCAGTTCACGGAAACCGTCGATAATGTTCCATATGTCTGAAGTTGCCCCGTAAACGGTGAAGCTTTCAAGTCCGGAAAGTCCAGCCAGAGGTACGTAATTCTTGACTTTCGAAAGGCGTATGGTCAGTTCACGCAGGGATGAAAGGGTCTCCATCCCCTCCACATCGGTAAGTTTGGTGGAATATATATTCAGTTTCGTCAGATTTGCCAGTCCCGTTACTCCCTTTGCGGAAACCACCGGACATCCGGACAGATCTATCTCCGTAAGCCTGGAGCAGGAGGACAGATCAAAATCCGCAATATCATTGTCCGCAAGATAAAGCTTTCTGAGATTGCGGTAAAAAGACAGGAATGACACGTCGGAAACGGCATTGGAGGAAAGATCGAGATACTCAAGGTATTCGCTTCCCCCAAGGCTTACAGAGGAGAGTTTATTATGCGAAATATCGACTTTTGAAAGCACGGGAAAGGATCCGGCAAAGGTCACAGAAGTCAGGACGTTGGCGGAAAGATCCACAGACATAAGCCCCTCCAGCCCGGTCAGAACAGCTGAACTGAGTTTATTCGATGCCGCATTGAGGCTCACCAGATCCGAAAGCCCGTTGAGAGCTGAAATATCGGTTATTGCATTCCCGGACACGTCAAGAAATGCCAGAGACGTGAGATCACCGCAGAAGGAGATGTCCCTCAGCCCCGATTCCCTCAGGGAAAGAGATGTAAGTCCCGTAAGGGAGGATATTCCGGAAAAATTGTCCAAGGAAACACGGTTGAGTTTGAGTTCGGATATTCCGGAAAATAAGGAGAAATCCACTCCCCGGGGAAACTCGGAACCGGAGAGATCAAGTCCGGTAAGAGAGCCGATCAGAGCAATTTCCTCCGGATACGCAACCACGGAATCGGTAAAAACAAGGGTCTTGAGATTTTCCGACCGCTTCAGAGGAGAGAACGTCTGCACCGGATTGCCCGAAACATTGAGATATTCGAGACCTTTTGCCCCCTCAAGGGCACTTATATCCGATATCCCGTTAAAAGATATATCGAGTTTTTTCAGTCCGGAGATTACCGGAAATACACTTAGATCAGGGTTCTTCAGTGCCCCGGAAAGATTAACGGATTCAAGCCCGGACATTGACGAAAGAACCTCGACGGAATATATCTCGTTACCGCTGAGATCCACCGTCCGCAACAGGGGGAATTTTGCGATATCCGAAATAGAAACTATCTTGATCCCGCCCTTGTACGACAGATCGAGCTTTGTTACGAACTGAATGTCCGAATACAGAATTTTTGCCCCGGCGCTTATACCGAGATTTTCCTTTACGGCGGCTTCAAACGCCAAATCGGAAAAAGCAACGGCTTTTCCGAGAACGGAACTTTTCAGATCTGATATGGATTCTATGGCTTCCGCAACCTGAGATACGGAAGAAGCCGGGTTTTCATACACAGACCGGATGCTTTCATACCTGTTTCTCGAAGACGTATCAAACGGGTAGTTCTCAATCTCGTCAATAAGGCTCCCCAGTATATCTTTTTCAAGACTTTTATAGGAACGTTTCCCGGCACAGGCTGAAACAGCCGCTCCCATAAGGAGCAGTATGACCGAAATAAAGATCAGTTTTTTCATATTTCAACCTCAACATCGATTATTTTACAATATACGAAAAACCGGGTCCGGAATCATTAATCAAAAATCCGGCCAACAGATTCCAGCGGAAAAATGAAAAGTCGGCTTGCAAGGGCATTTTTGCGACGCCGTCAACAGCGCATCCACCGACCCCGTCGGTGCAATGCTCCGCATTGGGGACGCAAAGCGTCCGATTCAGCATATTATACCAGGAGTAAAAATGCTTGCTTGCAAGGGCATTTTTGCGACGCCGTCAACAGCGCATCCACCGACTCTGTCGGTGCAATGCTCCGCATTGGGGACGCAAAGCGTCCGATGCGCATATTATAACACATCTCCCCCCGAATTGTCAAGTAATGTCGAAACCTGTCGTAACGGGACGCAAAAGAGGACACACCGGGAAGTGTGTCCTCTTGGAGTAAGAAAACTCTTATTTATCGCTGACTTCGTAAAGTTCTTTGAGTTTGAGCATTCTGGCATACTTGTCTTTTGCAGCCTGCTCAGCCTTGTCAAAGAGAACCGCCGCCCTGTCGGGGAACGCAAGTTCAAGACGGCTGTAACGGGTCTCACTCTCAATGAACTGCTTGTAATCGGCGGTGGGAGCCTTGCTGTCTATGGTGAAGGGGTTCTTGCCTTCAAGCTTCAGCGCAGGATTGAACCTGAACATCTGCCAGTAACCGGCATCGACCGCTCTCTTCATCTCCAGCTGGCAGTTGGTCATACCGCCCTTGACACCGTGCATTTCGCAGGGTGCATAGCCGATGATCAGAGACGGACCGTGATATGCTTCAGCCTCGGACATAGCCTTGAGAGTCTGGTTCATATCGGCGCCCATGGCGATCTGAGCTACATATACATAACCGTAGGACATTGCGATTTCGGCGAGATTCTTCTTGCCTATCGCCTTACCTGCGGCAGCGAACTGAGCAACCTGACCGATATTGGAAGCCTTGGAAGCCTGTCCGCCGGTGTTGGAGTACACTTCGGTATCGAACACCATGACGTTTACATCTTCACCGGAAGCAAGAACATGGTCAAGACCTCCGAAGCCGATATCATAAGCCCAGCCGTCACCACCGAAGATCCATACGGACTTCTTGGCGAGGTAGTCCTTTTCATCGAGTATCTTTGCTCTGAGTTCGCAGTCGCAGCCGCAATTCTCAAGCATGTTGACAAGCTTCTCGGCAGCAGCGGAGTTTGCCTTACCGTCATCAACGGTATTCAGATATTCGTCAATAATTGCCTTCTTATCGGCATCTTCAACCTTTTCGGAAAGCTCTTTGACATAGCTGATAAGCTTTTCTCTGATGGCTTTCTGTCCCAGGTACATACCAAGACCGTGTTCGGCGTTATCCTCAAACAGGGAGTTTGCCCACGCGGGACCTTTCTTGGTCTCACGGTTTACGGTGTAAGGAGTAGCGGGAGCGGAACCACCCCAGATGGAAGAGCATCCGGTAGCGTTGGAAATATACATTCTTTCGCCGAAGAGCTGAGTTATAAGTCTCGCATAGGAGGTCTCGGCACAACCAGCGCAGGAGCCGGAGAACTCAAGCAGAGGCTGCTTGAACTGGCTGCCCTTGACAGTGTTGTTTATAAGCTCAGGCTTCTCGGAAACATTGGCAACGGCGTAGTCAAATGCCGCCTGCTGTGCGCTCTGGCTTTCCTGGGGAACCATACGGAGAGCGACCTTGTCGGTGCCGTCCTTTGCAGCCTTGTTGTTTACGGGGCAAGCCTTGACGCAAAGAGCGCAGCCCATGCAGTCCAGAGGACTTACGGACATGGTGAACTTGTAGTTGGTCTTCATGACGGGTTTATCCGCAAACTTGGTGCTTGCGGGAGCCTCTGCAGCCTCTTCTTCGGTCATCGCGAAGGGACGGATGGTGGCATGGGGGCAAACAAAGGAGCAGGAGTTACACTGGATACAGTTTTCGGGGATCCATTCGGGAACGTCAACCGCAACGCCGCGCTTCTCATATGCGGCAGCACCCTGAGGCATAGTGCCGTCAACGATATCGGTAAATGCGGAAACGGGCAGAGAATCTCCGTCCATCTTGGAAACGGGAACTACTATATCCTTGACAAACTTGACCAGTTCGGGACGGTCTCCGGTGATCTCAACCTTCTGTTCTCTGACCTGAATATTCTTCCAGGAATCGGGAACGTTGACCTTGACAATAGCTTCAACACCGGCATCGATAGCGGCGTAGTTCATGTTGACTACGGCTTCGCCCTTCTTGGAGTAGGACTTCTTTGCCATATACTTCATGTAGTCAACGGCTTCGCTGATAGGCATGATATTGGCAAGTTTGAAGAAGGCGGACTGGAGAATGGTATTTGTTCTCTTGCCCATACCGATCTCACGGGCCTTGTCTATAGCGTTTACGGTATAGAACTGAATGTTGTTTTCGGCAATATATTTCTTGGTCTCGTCGGGAAGATGCTTTTCAAGCTCTTCGGGAGTCCACTGGCAGTTCAGCAGGAATGTGCCTCCGGGCTTGACGTCACGGACAATCTTGTAACCCTTGACGATGTAGGAGGGGTTGTGACATGCAACGAAGTCAGCCTTGTTGATGTAATAAGGAGACTTGATCGGGCTGTCGCCGAAACGCAGGTGAGAAATGGTCACACCGCCGGTCTTCTTTGAGTCATACTGGAAGTATGCCTGGATATATTTATCGGTATGGTCACCGATGATCTTGATGGAGTTCTTGTTCGCACCGACGGTACCGTCGCCGCCAAGACCCCAGAATTTGCAGGAAATGGTACCCTTCGCAGAGGTATCGGGAGCGGGTTTCTCTTCAAGGGAAAGTCCGGTAACGTCATCAACGATTCCGATGGTGAAGTTGCTCTTGGGCTCGTCCTTTTTGAGGTTTTCGTAAACCGCAAAGATGCTTGCGGGGGTGGTATCTTTGGAACCGAGACCGTAGCGTCCGCCCACAACCTTAGCCTGAACGCCGTGAGTAGCAAGAGCGGTCACAACGTCGAGGAACAGAGGCTCGCCCTGGGAACCGGGTTCCTTGGTGCGGTCGAGAACAGCGATCTTCTTCGCAGTCTTCGGAATAGCCTCGATAAGCTTTTCGGGAACAAAGGGACGATACAGACGGACTTTGACAAGACCGACCTTCTCCCCTGCGGCACGCATATAGTCAATAACTTCCTCAGCGACATCGCAGACAGAACCCATAGCAACTATGACTCTGTCAGCCTCGGGATCGCCGTAGTAGTTAAACAGTTTGTAATCCGTACCCAGTTTCGCGTTGACCTGGTTCATGTAATCCTCGACAACTGCGGGCAGTTCATCGTAGTACTTGTTGCAGGCCTCTCTGTGCTGGAAGAAGATATCTCCGTTTTCAGCGGAACCGCGGAGAGCGGGATGCTCGGGGTTGAGAGCGTGTGCTCTGAATGCGGCAACGGCGTCCTTGTCGATCATGGAAGCAAGTTCGTCGTAGTCCCAGACCTCGATCTTCTGTATTTCGTGGGAAGTACGGAAGCCGTCAAAGAAGTTCAGGAAGGGAACTCTTCCTTTTATTGCGGACAGATGCGCAACGGCACCCAGATCCATAACTTCCTGGGGATTGGTCTCAGCCAGCATCGCAAAGCCGGTCTGGCGGCAGGCATAAACGTCGGAGTGATCGCCGAAAATGTTAAGAGCGTGGGAAGCGACGCAACGTGCGCTGACGTGGATAACGCAGGGCAGCAGTTCGCCGGCGATCTTATACATATTGGGGATCATCAGAAGAAGTCCCTGGGATGCGGTAAAGGTGGTGGTCAGGGCACCGGCCGCAAGGCTTCCGTGAACGGTACCGGCGGCACCGGCTTCGGACTGCATCTCCATGACCTTGACCTTCTCACCGAAGATGTTTTTCAATCCGGTAGCGGACCATGAATCGGTCAACTCAGCCATAACGCTGGAAGGCGTGATGGGATAGATCGCAGCGACTTCGGTAAAGGCATAACTTACGTGCGCCGCGGCGGTGTTGCCGTCCATGGAAAGTTTTTTTCTTGCCATGTATTTTTCCTCCTAAGTTGATTGAATGCATAAGTTTTCAATGTATCGGGTATATAATAGCATTTTTTTTGCGTTTTGTAAAGTGGGACTGAGAAATTTCGTGAAATTGTCGAAACTCCGCAGGAGCCACGGATCAGAAAAACTTCGTCAGAATAGACAAAATGTATCCGGACTCTGAAATAACTATTGACTTGCAGACGAAAAAGTGGTATAATTGTAGCGAGTATACAGATTGGAGATGACGCTTTATGAAAAGAATACTGGCGGCTTTCGGCGTTGCCGTAGCGTGCCTGATACTGTTTTCGGCCTGCAAGACCGAGGATAAATTCGTTTACAGAATAAGCGGAGACGTGGATTTCGGAAACGAGACCATATACTTCACCTCGGGCTGGCCGCAGAACTTCGTTCCGGAACTGGACGACGACGGATCGGGTTCGGCTTCCGACAACTATACGGAGGCGTTCAGGAAACATTACAAGAAATTCATTTCAACCTACAACGTGAAATCCATTGAAGGTATTACCGGCAACTACGGCGACAGCGACGGATCGATCCTCATGACGTTGCTTGCCGGAACAAACAAATCCATGTTCCTGGACCTGAACCAGGCAACGATTTATAATTTTTACAAACTCAACCTTCTGTGGGCATTCAACGACCTGACAAATGTAAACCTTGAAGACACGGATATCTACGGAACACCGGAATATCTCAGATCGGTGACGTTCAACGACGGCAAAACATACGGCATGAAGCTTATGGGCGCATGGAACGACGAGAGCGTGGGTAACGGTCTTATGTTCTATAACGCAAACCTCGTCAGACAATTCGGAGCCGACGACCCCTGGCAGCTGTACAAAGACGGGAAATGGACCTTCTCCAATTTCTCCTCATACCTTGACTCCGTAAGCGATATGACCAGAGAAGAGCCCATATACGGCCTTGAAATATCCGGAAGCTGGGCGACACTCTTCTATTCGGCGGTATTCGCTAACGGAGGCACGATATACAACAATGATTCCGGCTCCTGGCAGTACTCGCTGCTTTCGGACGGAAGAAGCGTTGCCGCACTTTCCTGGGCATCATCAATAACCACCAAGGACAATGTGGCAAAGGAAGATCCGAACCAGGATAAATTCACCCTGGGAAGAGCCACTATCTACCACGGATACGAATCAATCTATTTTGAAGCGATAAAAGAACTTACCGACGTGTATTTCATTCCCTTCCCCACAGGATCAAGTGTTTCCGCCGGTGAAGAAAACTATTCCACATATCTCGGAGGCACACGTACAATGTGCGTGCCTGCGGACAGAGATCCGGATGAAGCCGGATATTTCATGAGCCTTTACTTTTCCGACTTTGAGGACTACCCGCTGGCGATAAGACAGAGACAGGACTACAGAAACAAGTTCTTCTCCGACGACAGCTACAACTATTACGTAAACGCGACAAAGAAGGTCAACAGCATCGGCACGGGCTACCCCCTCAACATCTCCTCGGCATCTATCACGAGCGCTCTCGTCAATGTCGGCAACGGCGCTTCATACTCCTCAGTGCTTTCCGCAATAGCAACTCAGGTGCAGAGAGAACTGGACGAAACGCTCAACAGAAAATAAAATCCTTAACCGGGGACCGGCTTTTGCCGGTCCCGTTTTTTGTCGGGAAAAGGATACTCTCTGCCGGAACCTGAGCATGGAAAAAACCCTCATTATTTCGACTTTTTTGTAAAAACGGAAGCATCAATATTGATTCCCGGGGCTTTTTGTGCTATAATATGTATACTCTGAACGGGAATGTCCGCCTGAGGTGTTTTTCGGATCGGACAAAAAGTTTTCCCGTAGGTAAAGAGATCGTTGCTGCGAATGCTGTGACGACGCAAATCAAGGAGATTGCATAATGAAGAGATTTTTTGCGGTACTGGTTGTTTCCCTGCTCTGCCTGACACTGTTTTCCGCCTGTGTGAAGGAAGACAAGTTCGTTTACAGAATAAGCGAAGACGTGGATTTCGGCGGTCAGACCATTTATTACACCTGCGGATGGGTGAATGCCTATGTTCCTTCCGAAGATGATGACGGATCGGGAACCGCGGCAACCAACTACGGTGAGGCCCTGCTCAAACACTACAAAAATTTCATTGAGAAGTATAACGTAAAGTCCATAGAGGGTATTGCCGGTTCCCATACCGACAAGGACGGAAATATACTTATGTCTCTGCTTGCCGGAACCGATAAGTCGATGTTCATTGACCTTTCAAACGCAGTCATATACAATTTTTACAAGCTTGATCTTCTCTGGGCTTTCAATGACCTTACAAACGTTGATCTGTCCGAGACCGAGATATACGGATCCCCCGATTACCTGAAGGCAGTGACCTTTGACGACGGCAAGACCTATGCCATGAAATGTGATGGCGCGTGGCAGCCCGAGTATGTCGGGAACGGATATATGTTCTACAATGCCAATCTCGTGAAACAGTTCAACGCCGATGACCCCTGGCAGCTGTACAAAGAGGGCAAGTGGACCTTCTCCAATTTCTCCTCATACCTTGACACTGTCTGCGATATGTCCCTGGACGAACCTATCTACGGCATGGAGATATATCAGGACGAGTCCACCTTCATGTATTCCTCGATCTTTGCCAACGGCGGAACGCTTTACAACAACGAATCCGGCTCCTGGAAATTTTCCATGCTGACCGATACCCGTACAGTCAATGCTCTGGCGTGGGCTGCAGCGATAGAAGGTAAGGACTGCGTCGTAAAAGAGGACGTAAACTCCGGTTTCTTCTCCAACGGAAAAGCCACGATATTCCAGGGCTCTACCGCCATCTACAATGAAACCATCAAAAATTACGAAGATATTTACTACATTCCCTTCCCCACCGGAAGCGATGTAAAACCCGGAGAAAAATTCTACTCGTCATTCATGTCCGGAACCCGGATGCTCTGCGTACCCGTAGGCAGAGACCCCGATGAGGCGGGCAATTTCATGAGCCTCTATTTTTCCGAACTTGAGGACGCGCCCCTCGCACTGAGACGTGCTACCGACAAAAGAAACAACTTCTTCTCCGACGACAGCTACTCATGCTACTACGAAGAGAGCGTTCACGGTAACTTCACCGGTGCGGGATATCCCCTTTCCGCCTCCAATACTGCCCTTGTTCAGGCTCTTGTAAATATCGGTAAGGGACAGTCCTACAGCTCCGCGCTCTCCGCAATTTCCAATCAGGTGCAGAGAGACCTTGACCAGGTTTTCAATAACTAACATATACTGAAAAAAGAGTATTCCCCGACGGTTGTCGGGGAATATTTTTTATAAACTGCTGACTTCCGGATCAACGATGCACAGATAACCCTATATATCGAATTTCATATTTTCAACAAATATCTTTTCAAACCCGGGATTACCCGAAAGTTCAATAACTTTCACTTCCGGAATCAGTTTTATTGCGGCCTCAAGCCTGTCCGAATCAAAAAGAAAACCCAAAGCCCCATGAAGAGCGGCATTTCCGGCGGCGGAAGCTCTTTTGGCAGACAGTGGTGGTATAAGACCCGTGATAACAGCGTCACGGACCGAAACAGAGCTGCCGAGAGATCCGGCAAGGAAGAAAGCTCCGATCTGCTCCGCTTTTGTTCCGCTTTCGGCAAAAAGAGTCTCAATTCCCGCCCTGACGGCGGCTTTTGCCAGAAGGACCGACTGTATATCCTCCTGAGTGATGCTTACGGGAGAATTTCCTATACGGAAAGGTTCCGGAAGAAAGCCCGTCTCGCTTACAGCGCCGCAGGATATCATCGAAGAAACGGCTGAAATGACGCCTGTACCGCAAAGCCCCACAGGTTCAGAATCTCCGACTACGGAATACTTCATCTTTCCCCGCTCAAACCACACCCTGTCAACAGCTCCCGGAGAATAAGGCATGCCGCAGCTTATACCGCCGCCCTCGAATACGGGACCTGCGGCTGTGGAACAGGCATAAAACCTGCCGTCACGGAAAAGGACCGTTTCCCCGTTCGTTCCCAGATCAGTCATGAGCGCACATCTGTAACCGGGCAGATCAACGGCAGAAACGGCGCAGAGGGTATCGGCGCCGATAAAAGCGGAAATGCAGGGCATAACAAAGGTATTTCCCTCGTATATGCCCCCGAAAAGAGTCTCGGGTTCAAACGGATAGCCTTCAAAACCGGAGGTATCAAGTCCGAAATAAAAATGCAACATTACCGTATTTCCGGTAAGAACGAAAAAATCCGCATCCGGGCAATTCTCTTTTATACAGTTCCGGATCTCCGACCTCAGCCGCGCTGTTCCTCCTGCTGAAGCAAATGTCAGCCGTGAGATAACATCCGAACCGTGTACGCGTTGGGGATTTTCCACGCAGAACCCGGAAATGATCCTTCCCTCGGGCATAGAAACATTGTAGCCGTGAACGGTGGTAGTACCGATGTCAACGACCCCGACCGTACATCTTTTTTCCCCGGTCAGAGGTTTCGTTACTGTCATATCCGGAAGATCTCCATTTTTCGGGGAATACTCCGTACCGTAAAGATATATTTTTACATTTCCGAAGCATTTTGTCCGGCATGCGAGACGGACTCCCGACAAGAGTTCTTCCTGAGAAAGATGCTTTTTTTCGGAATCCGAGGGCTGAGATATCTCACCGGAGATCCGGACCCTGCATTTGCCGCAGCTGCCTCTGCCTCCGCATCCGAGTCTTACGGGAACAGCGGCGGAGGAAATAATATCGGCAACTGTCGCGCCGTGTTCAAAATCCGAAATGATCCTCTTTCCGTCTTTGAAAATCTCAGCGGTATACATATATTTCCTCCTTTTTTACAAAAATTTACAGCAAAAAACAAAGTATATTTTCCGACGGGAAAATCATAATAATAGAGCAATGCAACGAACACAGCAATTTCCGCTGATTCGATTTCGTCATTGCCTGAAAGTAAAATACACAAAGGAGTGTAAATAACATGTCTAACAGCAAACAGTCTCTTGTTCCCCAGGCTCGCGAAGCTCTTGACAGATTCAAGATGGAAGCTGCTTCCGAAGTCGGAGTTAACCTGAAGAACGGTTACAACGGCGACCTCACCTCTAAGCAGGCAGGTTCTGTTGGTGGTCAGATGGTTAAGAAAATGATCCAGGCATACGAAAACGGCCTTAAGTAAGAATCATTTCTTTAAAGAAACCGCAGTCTTATCAGGACTGCGGTCTTCTTTATTACACGTCAAGTTTTATCAGCAGATCTGTCACCGCGTCAATGGTATCGTCATCGCAGCTGTGATAAGCTATGACCCTGTTATTCTTCCTGCTTACGTACAGCTCCTGTCCGTGCATACCGCCTTTGTGGAAGCCTGAAGCCACGGGCCAGAATTCGTATCTTTCCGTAAACACCGTATTTACCCAGTTTTCAGAAATGATACGTTTGCCCTCCCACAAACCGTCATTGAGATACAGCTGTCCGAGTTTTGCCATATCCCGGGTGGCTATGTGAAGGCCGGTGGCGCCGTTTACATAACCCATGGGGCATTTGCACCAGGCCATCTGCCTGAATTTCATCGGTGCGAAAAGCTCCCGGATCATGAGGTCATCCATTCTCTCCCCCGTTTTTTTGGTTACAACACGGGAAAGCATATAGTATGCGGCATCCGAGTACGCATGGCTCTGAGCCGGGACATACGCCATGGGAGTTTCGAAAAGAAGACGCAGGAAATCGTCCGTACCGTACTTCTCCTGAATATTTGCGCAGTCCTGGTCAAGAAAACCTCCGGGGAAACCGCCTTGATGCTTGATCACATTCTTTACGGTGACAATGTTCCAGTTTTCATCGTACTTTTCCGGAAGTTCATCGGCAAAGATATCGACTATCCTTTCCGATGTGTCAAGCAGCCCTCTGTCCACAAGCATTCCGAGAGCCGTAACCGTGAACATTTTTGCCACTGAATAGCAATCATGGACCTCGTTAGTCTTCTGCAGATCTTCACACCGGACGTTCCCGTTATGGACCTCGCAGAGAGTAAACATATTGGTTCCGTTTTTCCGGACTTCCTTTACTATCTCGTCAAAAAGCTCCATATGTTTCCCCTTATTTTATTTCTTCCATAAGCGCCGCAAGTTCATCTATGGTCCGGTCGAAGACCTTGAGGGAATCGCTGACGGATTCGGGTTTTGTCAGATCAACGCCCGCAACCTTGAGTTCCTCTATGGGATAGTCGCTTCCGCCGAGGGTCAGGAACTTCAGATATCCGGAGGTGTCGCCGGTTTTCAGGATATGGCTGGCTATGGCAACGGCGCTGCAGAAACCGGTAGCGTACTGGTAAACATAGAAGGATCTGTAGAAATGCGGAATGTAAGACCATTCATAAGAGATCATCTCGGGAACTTCGGCACCCTCGTAATAGAGAGAAACCAGATTTTTGTAGAGCTCACTCAAAGACTCCGCGGTCAGAGGTGTTCCGGACTGGTACATATCGTGGGCTTTACGCTCAAACTCCGCAAACAGAGTCTGCCGGTAAACCGTGGTGCGGAAACCTTCCAGAAAATGATTGAGTATATACGCACGGCGTTTTTTGTCGGTCTCCGTGTTGAGCATGTACATGGTAAGAAGAACCTCGTTTACCGTGGATGCAACCTCAGCCACGAGAATACGGTAATCATGATTTGCGTAATCCTGTGTGGTATCGGAAAAATAAGAGTGCATGGAATGTCCCAGCTCGTGGGCAATGGTGGAAACGTCATCAAATTTTCCGGAATAGTTCAGCAGGACGTAGGGGTGAACCCCGTACACGCCTATGGAATATGCTCCGGTAGTCTTGCCTTTATTCTCGTAGACATCGATCCACTTTTCCCCGAAGGCTCTGTCGAGAAGCTTTCCGTATTCCGCACCGAGGGGCGCAAGCGCCTTCTTGACAAGCTTTTTGCCCTCTTCATAACTCATGGAGAAGTCTATATCATCGATCATCGGAACGTAAAGATCGTACATATCTATTTTTTCAAGCCCGAGAACCTTTTTACGCAGATCGAGATATTTTCTCATTGACGGAAGGCTGTTGTGCACGGCTTCTATAAGACTGTCGTATACGGATACCGGTACGTTGTTTGCAAAAAGGGCTCTCTGACAAGGACCGGCGAACCCTCTTACATCAGAAAAATACTGATCCATCTTCACCTTGCCGCCGTAGGTGGAAGCGGTGGTGTTTATATATTTTTTGTAAGTGCCGAAAAACGTTTCAAAGGCGTTTTTGCGGACCTCACGGCTCTTGCTTTCACGGAATACACCGAAATTACCGTGGGTCAGCTGAATCTCTTCTCCCTTTTCGTCCCTGACCTTCGGGAACTCCATATCGACCTCCGTAAGCATATCGAAGGTATCGGAAGACACCCCCGTAACGTCGGAAAGTCTCGCAAGAAGCTTTTCACCGGAGGCGTCAAGTGTATGGGGAGCGGAACGCGCAATATCTTCGAGGGAATGTCTGTAGGTCGAAAGAGCGCTGTCATTTATTATCCCGTTCAAAGTATCGGAAGGCAACGCAAGAAGTTCAGGCTGGATAAAAGCGGTCTCGGTATCCATTTTGACCAGAACATTCATCACCCGGGCGAGCATACTCTGATTTTCCGGATCACCGTTATCCCCGGACTTGCACAGAAACGCGTAAATATAAACTTTTTCGGCTTTCTCGGAAACGGAATTGATCAGATCGAGAGCCTTCTTCACGCTTGCCGCATCCTTAAGGGTCCCTTTGAGAGGAGCAATAAGTTTAACGCTTTCCTCCACCTGCGCAAGGGCATCGGACCATGCCTGTTTCGTGGGGAAAATATGAGAGATGTCCCATTGGAATTCAGGGTTCATTTCTTTTCTGTTTTTCATCGGTTTTCTCCTTGTCAAAATTTCGGTTTTTCCGCTGTGCCACGGCGCAGCGGTCACCTGTTCAATATGGATTAATTATAGCATATTTTGCCTGTGTTTGCAATAGATAATGACAAAAAAATTATAGAATTTTCCCGTTGACAAATCAATGCTTCTATGCTATAATATGAACAATGCAGATATTCCCTTCAGAGGAAAACATTATTTAACTATAAGGAGAAGCTGAAATGGCCAACAACGACAAAGACTACAGCCTTAACAAATTCGGCCAGAAGACTGAGAGCAGAGCTATTGACCCCAACAGAAAGCTCAGAGTCGCTATTATCGGTACGGGCTGGATTGCGGAATCCCATGTACAGGTCTACAAGAACATGCCCGACGTAGAGATCGTGGCAGGCGCGGACATCATCCCCGGAAAAGCTGAAGAGTTCTTCAAGAGATTCGGAGTTGAGGGCGTAAAATGCTACGGACATCACACCGAAATGCTCAAGGATCAGGACAAACTGCAGCTCGACGCTGTCAGTGTCTGCACCTACAACGTTACCCATGCGGAATGCACCATCGACTGCCTTAACGCCGGGATAAACGTTCTTCTTGAGAAACCCATGACCGTTACCCTCGATGAAGCGGTTGAGATCAGAAAAGCGGAACTCAAGAGCGGCAAGGTCCTTTCCATAGGATTCCAGCCCCGCTTTGAGCCCAATATGCAGTTCATAAAGAAAGTCTGCGAATCCGGCGAACTGGGTGAGATCTACTACATCCAGACCGGCGGCGGAAGAAGACGCGGTATTCCGTGGAGCACCTTTGTTGAAAAGAAGACTGCCGGTATCGGCGCTCTCGGTGACATCGGATGCTACTCCCTGGATATGGTTCTGAATGCCATCGGCTACCCCACCCCCAAAACCGTTTCCGCTTATAAGTCCGACTTCTTCGGAACCGATGCTTCCGTTTACGGAGAAAAAGACGCAAGCAGATTCAACGTCGATGACTTTGCTGCGGCATTTATCCGTCTTGAACCCGGCAAATATGGCGACAAGAACGGCATAATCCTTGACTTCAGAATTGCTTGGGCAATGAACATCAACTCCCCCTGCGATACCATAATTCTCGGTAAGAAAGCCGGTCTGAGAATTCCCGCTACCAACTGCTGGAACGGCGGTATCGGCGGTCCCATGACTGTTTACAAGAACATCGGCAAGGTTGAGTTTGACTATCAGCTTCCCGAGCTTGAGGGTGACTGGGCTGACCTGTTCAAGAACAAGATCCGCTCCTTCCTGGACGCTGTCAAGTACGGCGATCCCGCTCCTGTTCCCTCCAGCCAGATCATCAAGAACCAGGCGATCCTCGACGGTATCGTCCGTTCTTCCGAACTCGGCAGAGAGGTTGAGATCAACATCCCCGAGCTGTAAACCGACAGTTTACATTGAAAATCAGCAGAGCCTTCGGGCTCTGCTTTTTTATTCTTTTTCCTCACGTCTTTTCTGAACGGCTTTTGCCGGAAAAACTTGACTTTTGACTGTTTTTGTGGTATAATAAATTTTACTGACTGTTCATAAGGAGGAAAACCGATGACTCTTATCATTGCGGAAAAGCCGAGTCTTGCAAGAAACATTGTCGCAGGCATAGGTCAGATGAAGCAGAACCGGACCTATTTTGAAGGTTGCGGCTATATTGTAACCTGGGCTTTCGGGCATCTGTTTTCCCTCTACGATATCGAGGATTATTCCGAAGACCCGTCAGCGGACAGAAAATGGAGAATGGACAATCTCCCCTGTTTCCCCGAAAAATTCAGATATTCCCTGAAAAAGGGACCCGATAAGCGTCCCGATGAGGGCGTCGTGAGACAGTTTGAGTCGATAAAAGCCCTCTGTCTGAGAGATGACGTTGACATGATAGTCAACGCGGGAGACGCCGACCGGGAGGGAGAGATAATCGTCCGGCTGTGCATCGAAAACTCACTGGGAGAGCGAAAAAAGGAACTGAGACGGCTTTGGCTGCCTGATCAGACGCCCCAGACTGTCGCCGCGGCGTTAGCGGAAATGAAACAGGAAAGCGAATATGACAATCTCGCAAACGAAGGTTTCGCAAGGACATACATCGACTGGCTCTACGGGGTAAATCTGACCCGTTATGCAACCTTGAAAACAGGGACCCTTCTCCGTGTGGGAAGAGTCATAATCCCGATAGTTAAGGCAATCTACGACCGGGATATGGAGATCCGGAACTTTGTACCGGAAATATATTATGCAGTAGCAAGCTCAGCTGAGACAAACGGGGAAAAAGTCGAACTGACAAGCAAAAAGAAGTTTTCCAAAGATGAACGTGATAAGGCGGAAGCCCTCTGCTCACTGTATAATTCTCTTCCCGCAACCGTAACGGCAAAAAAGAAGAAAAAAGACACCATCGGAGCGGGAAAACTGTATTCTCTGTCAAAGCTCCAGAATTTCCTGGGCAAAAAGTACAAAATGCCCATGGATGAGAGCCTTGCCATACTGCAAAAGCTTTATGAGGCGGGCTATGTGACCTACCCCAGAACAAACTCCGAATATCTTGCCACGGCGGAAAAGGGCAAGATGAAGACCATTATCGCAAACATCGCAAAAATCGGATACCCGGTTCAGTTCAAGGACAACAAGACCATCTTCGACGATTCGAAAATAGAGTCTCACTCAGCCCTCACCCCCACCTACAAGATACCGACAAAGGATAAACTTACGGAAAATGAGATGAAGGTGTACTCCACTGTTTTCCGGAGATTTGTGGCGGTATTCTGCTCCGAACCCTGTCTCGCGGAAAAAACGGAGATAACCATAAGCGTAGGCGATGAAGAGCAATTTCAGCTCAAGGGTATGGTGATAGTAGAAAAGGGCTGGACAAAATACGACGACTACACCCAGAAGGACAAACTGCTGCCCCGACTTGAAAAGGGAGACCGGGTCAACACGGATTTCCGTCCCACGGAAAAGGAAACGACTCCTCCGAAACACTACACCATTGAGACCCTGAACAACTATCTCAAAAATCCATTCCGTAAAGAACTGGCGGAGGGATCGGACAGCGATAATGACGAAGAAGATTACAGGGCGATTTTCGAAGGTCTCGAACTGGGTACCGAGGCAACGAGAACCGGAATAATTGACAACGCTAAAAAAAGCGGGTATATCGCGCTTAAAAAAGACGTTTACACCATACTGCCCAACGGAGAATTCCTTATAAAATCACTGCAAAAAATGCAGATATCCATGGATAAATACAAAACCTCCGAAATGGGTAAAGTCCTTAAACGGATATATCACGGGACCTGCACGGTGGACGAAGGTGTGGATTTTGCGAAAACGGAAATATCCCAGGTCTTTGACCGCACCCCGAAGCCTCCGGAAAAAGACACTGACTGCGGATTTTTCGGGGATGTCATAGGCAAATGCCCCCTTTGCGGAAAAGACGTTATAAGATACAAATACTCCTATGGCTGTTCCGGCTACAAGGAGGGATGCCGATTCGCGATAAACGACGTTATCTGCGGAAGGGTCATTTCGGTCAGTAACGCAAAAATGCTGCTTGAAACCGGCAGAAGCTCAAAAATCGAAGGTTTCACATCAAAATCTGGGAAGGCGTTTGACGCATTCCTTAAAATCGAAGACGGAAAGGTTAAATTTGATTTTTAGTTTGGTATAATCAGGTTATTTTATGAAAATTCAGATCTCAGAACACTTTACATACGGAAAACTTTTCAGATTCACCATCTCCCCCATTCTTATGATGGTATTCACCTCCCTTTACGGCATTGTTGACGGCTTCTTTGTCTCCAACTATGTCGGAAAGACCTCCTTTGCGGCGGTGAATCTGGTAATGCCCGTTCTTATGGCGATAGGAACTGTCGGTTTCATGATTGGTACCGGCGGAAGCGCTATAGTCTCAAAGACCATCGGCGAGGGAGACAGAGACAGGGCAAACAGATATTTTTCCATGCTCATTTATGCCGCAACGGTAATAAGCGTCATTCTTTCCGTAATAGGCGTTATATTCGCCCGCCCCATTTCCATTGCGCTGGGAGCAGAGGGCGAACTGCTTGAAAACTGCGTCGTTTACAGCAGAATACTCTTTGCCGCTGAGGTTGCGTTTGTTTTACAGAACGTTTTCCAGAGTTTCCTCGTAACTGCCGGCAAACCGGAATTCAGCTTTTATATCTCCGTGGCTTCCGGAGTTGCGAATATGTTCCTTGACTGGCTGTTTGTAGGCGTTTTCGGCTGGGGACTTGCCGGTGCGGCAATCGCGACTGTCATCGGCCAGGTTATCGGCGGAATACTGCCTCTGATATACTTTGCAAGAAAGAACACAAGCCTGCTAAGGCTGACAAAAGCACGCTTCGACAAAAAAGTATTTTTCAGGACCTGCGGCAACGGTTCCTCTGAAATGGTGTCTAATCTATCCATGTCCGTCGTCAATATGCTCTATAACATGCAGCTGCTGAACATTGTGGGTGAAGACGGTATATCCGCCTACGGGGTTATCATGTATGTAAATTTTGTGTTCGCCGCAATATTCATCGGTTATTCCATAGGAAGCGCTCCTCTGGTGGGCTACAATTACGGTGCGGATAACCGCCGAGAACTGAAAAATCTGTACCGCAAAAGCGTAAATATCATGCTTATCCTCGGAGTCATTCTCACCATCGCGGCGGAGCTTCTCTCCGGAGTAATGGTCAATATTTTTGTCAGCTACGACCCGGCACTCGCGGAAATGACAAAGCACGGATTCATGCTGTTTTCCCTGGCTTTTCCCATGATGGGACTCAATATCTGGGCTTCCTCATTCTTTACGGCCCTCAATAACGGCGTCATTTCAGCTCTGATCTCCTTTGTCAGAACTCTGATATTCCAGATCGCGGCTGTATTCATTCTCCCCATGCTTCTGGAACTGGACGGGGTCTGGCTTGCGGTTGTTGCGGCGGAGGTTCTTGCTTTTATCATGTCCTGGGGCTTCCTCATCGCAAAAAAGAAGAAATACGGCTATTAATACCGCTCTTTCCGAAGTCCGTACAGCTGCATCGATAACACGAAAATATCCACCTCTTCAGGTGGATATTTTCAGCTTTATATGGTTCAGAGCAATGGTTTCAGGAATTGTCCCGTATATGATTTTTCACATGCCGCAACCTGCTCGGGAGTTCCGGTAACGACAACCGTACCGCCACCGTCTCCTCCCTCGGGTCCCAGATCTATGATATAATCCGCGGACTTGATAACATCAAGGTTATGCTCAATGACAACAACGGTGTTTCCGTCCTTGACAAGACGCTGAAGAACCTCCAGAAGTTTCTGAACATCCGCTGTATGCAGTCCCGTTGTAGGTTCGTCAAGTATATACAGAGTGTTCCCCGTTGCCCGACGGGCAAGTTCCGTTGCAAGTTTGACACGCTGTGCCTCACCGCCCGACAGAGTTGTGGATGGCTGACCGATTTTTATATAACCGAGTCCCACATCCGCAAGGGTCCTGAGCTTGCGGGAGATCTGAGGGAAGTTTTCAAAGAACTTCACACCCTCTTCCACAGTCATATCAAGAACCTGAAAAATATTCTTGTCCTTAAGTTTGACCTCAAGGGTCTCCCGGTTATATCTCTGTCCGTTGCATACGTCACAGGGAACGTATATATCCGGCAGGAAGTGCATTTCTATTTTAACTATTCCGTCGCCGTTGCACGCCTGACATCTGCCGCCGTCTACGTTGAAGGAAAAACGTCCCGCGGTATATCCCCGAGCCTTGGCCTCGTTTGTCTGGGCAAACAGATCCCGGATATCGTTGAAGATTCCGGTGTAAGTCGCTGGGTTGGAGCGCGGAGTCCTTCCTATGGGACTCTGATCGATATTCACGACTTTATCAATGTATTCCGAACCCTCAACGGCATCGCATTTTCCCGGAAAAGTCTTTGCCCGGTTCACCTTTCCCAGAAGGGTCTTATTGAGTATATCATTGACAAGAGTCGATTTTCCCGAACCCGACACCCCCGTGACACAGGTAAACACGGACAGAGGAAAGTCCACGTCAATATTCTTGAGATTGTTTTCCTTCGCCCCTCTGACACGGATAAACTTATCGGTGAGATTTCGCCTTGCTTTCGGGACCGCGATTTTTTTCCTGCCTGAAAGGTACTGTCCGGTAATTGAGTCCGGGCACGCCATAACCTGAGCCGGAGTACCGGAAGCCACAACGTATCCCCCGTGCACTCCCGCACCGGGACCTATATCCACAAGCCAGTCCGCCTGACGCATGGTATCCTCGTCATGCTCAACGACTATAAGAGTATTCCCCACGTCCCGGAGATGTTTCAGTGTATCCAGAAGTTTCTGATTATCCCTTTGATGCAGACCTATACTGGGTTCGTCGAGGATATATATACATCCCATAAGAGAGGATCCGATCTGGGTCGCAAGGCGTATACGCTGCGCCTCGCCTCCGGAGAGGGTATTTGCGGATCGGGAAAGGGTCAGATAGGACAGCCCTACACTGTTCAGAAATCCGAGTCTCTGGTTAATCTCCTTGAGTATCTGTTCCGCGATACTCTGCTCTCTCGGAGTCAGCTTTATCCCGGAAATAAAACCGATAGCATCCGAAACGGACATGTCGCAGAGTTCCTTTATATTCTTTCCGCCGACAGTGACGGCAAGGGAAATGGGATTCAACCTTGCCCCGTGACACTCCTGACATGGATTGTTTGTCATCAGCGATTCCATTTCGGCCTTGGAATACTGGCTGTTTGTCTGCTTATACCGCCTCTCCAGCGTAGGAATGACCCCTTCATGGTATTCGCCGCCGTACAGAAGGTCTTTCAGAGCCTCCGGAGAATATTTTGAAATCGGGTCGGCGACAGTAAGCCCGTACTGCTTGAGAACTTTTGTATACAGGTTCAGCCCGTAAGAGCTTCCGGCAATATTCCCGAAACCTATGGCATTTATTGCCCCGTCAAGAAGGCTTACGTCCTTATTCGGTATTATGAGATCCGGGTCAAACGCCATGATGTACCCCAGACCGGAGCAGCATTTGCATGCGCCGGCGGGATTATTGAACGAAAACATCCTCGGGGTAAGCTCTTCTATGCCTATATCGTGCTCGGGACAGGAGTAACGCTGGGAATACAGCTTCTCTTCCCCGTCCGGAACCGAAACGAGAACAAGACCGTTTGAAAGCCGGGAGGCGGTTTCGCAGGAGTCCGTAAGCCTTTTTCTGACATCCGGCCGGATAACAAGTCTGTCCACAACGACTTCGATATCATGCTTTTTGTTTTTATCCAGGGGGATCTTTTCCATCAGATCGTACATTATCCCGTCCACCCTGACACGTACGTACCCGCTGCGCCTGTAATCGTCAAACAGCTTCTGATATTCACCTTTTCTGCCCCGGATAGCGGGAGCAAGGATCTGAATCTTTGTTCCTTCACCCATACCCATGACGGAGTCGATTATCCTGTCCATGGGCTGCTGTTTTATCTCCACCCCGCATACCGGGCAGTGGGGTATACCCACCCGGGCGTAAAGCAATCGCAGGTAGTCGTATATTTCGGTTATCGTTCCCACTGTGGAGCGGGGATTCTTCGAAGTTGTCTTCTGATCGATGGATATGGCGGGAGAAAGCCCGTCAATATAGTCCACGTCCGGTTTCTCCATCTGCCCCAGAAACATTCTCGCATAGGAGGAAAGGGATTCCACGTACCGGCGCTGTCCCTCCGCATAGATAGTATCAAAGGCAAGGGAGCTTTTCCCCGACCCGGAAAGCCCGGTGAAAACAATAAGCTTGTCTCTCGGTATTTCAAGATCCACATTTTTGAGATTATTGGCCCTTGCGCCTTTTACCGTAATCTTATCTCTCATTTCTTTTTCCCCTCGTATTGCCTGAGTTTTGTTATCTCATCCCGGAGCTTTGCGGCGTATTCGAAATCCAGCTGAGCCGCAGCATTCTTCATCTCTCCGGTAAGTTTTTCTATGAGCGCGGTTCTTTCCTTTGCCGACAGTTTTGCCGCAGCTTTTCCGTCCTCGTCGAGTTTTCTTACGTCGTCAACGGCTCTGGTGACGGCAAGAGTGTCCGTAATGGGTTTGATTATAGTTTTCGGTACTATACCGTGAGCTTCATTGTACTGCATCTGTATCTGTCTGCGGCGGGCGGTCTCCTTTATCGCCCTTTCCATGCTGTCGGTGACGCTATCCGCATACATTATCACCTGGCCTTCGGCATTCCTTGCCGCCCGGCCGATGATCTGTATAAGTGACGTGGTGTTCCGCAGGAATCCCTCTTTATCCGCATCAAGAATGGCTATCAGGGATACTTCCGGAAGGTCAAGCCCCTCCCTCAGAAGGTTGATCCCCACAAGAACGTCGAACTCGCCCTGACGCAGATCCCTGAGTATTTCTATACGCTCAAGGGTATCTATGTCATGATGCATATACCGTACCCTCATCCCCAGAGTCTTGAAATATTCCGAAAGGGACTCTGATATTTTCTTTGTAAGCGTAACCACAAGAACCCGTTCTTTTTTCTCCACACGTTTCGTTATCTCGGATACAAGATCGTCTATCTGATTCTCCGTGGGTCTGACAGAAACTTCGGGATCAAGCAGACCGGTAGGACGTATGATCTGCTCCGCAATTCTGGAGGAACGTTTCGTTTCATACTCAGCGGGAGTTGCGGATACGTATACGACCTGATTTATCTTGGAATTGAACTCTTCGAAATTCAGGGGCCTGTTATCAAAGGCTGACGGAAGCCTGAAGCCGTATTCCACAAGATTTTCTTTTCTTGCCCGGTCTCCGCCGCTCATACCCCTGACCTGAGGTACAGTCACATGGCTTTCGTCTATGAGCATGAGATAATCCTTCGGAAAATAATCAAGCAGTGTGTAAGGCGTAGAACCCGGAGCGCGGCGGGACAAAACACGGGAATAGTTCTCCACGCCTTTGCAGTATCCCATCTGCCTCAGAAATTCCACGTCATAAAGAGTACGCTCCCTTATTCGCTGAGCCTCAATAAGTTTCCCGTTGTCGGTGAAAAATTTTGCCCGTTCCTCCATTTCCGCAAGGATATCCTCAATAGCGGCATCCATATTATCCGGAGAAGTGACGTAATGCATGGCGGGATATATTGCGGCATGGGAAAGTATCGCCTTGAGTTCCCCGGTAACGGGATTCAGCTCACATATCCGTTCCACGGTATCGTCAAACCACTCAACCCGGATAATGCTGTCGGAGGCTGCGGCGGGATAGATCTCGACCACATCTCCACGGACACGGAATTTTCCACGTATCAGCTCGAAATCATTGCGTTCATACCGTATGGAAACAAGTTTCCGGAGAAACTCGTCCCTGTCATAGACCTGACCCGGACGAACGGAAACAACCATATCCCGGTATGTTTCCGGATCACCGAGGGTATAAATACACGAAACACTTGCAACTATCAGCACGTCCCTCCGCTCAAACAGCGAGTATGTGGCGGAATGGCGGAGTCTGTCTATCTCATCGTTGATACTCATATCCTTTTCGATAAAAGTATCGGTATGGGGAATATATGCCTCAGGCTGATAGTAGTCGTAATACGAAACAAAATACTCCACCGCGTTTTCGGGAAAAAACTCCTTGAATTCGGCGCAAAGCTGCGCCGCAAGGGTTTTGTTGTGGGCAAGAACGAGGGTCGGGCGGTTCATCCGGGCGATTATATTTGCCATGGTAAAGGTTTTACCCGAACCGGTAACGCCGAGAAGGGTCTGCTCCCTGTCCCCGTTTTCCAGTCCGGAAACAAGTTCCTCTATTGCCCTGGGCTGATCCCCGGTGGGCTTGTATTTGCTGTGAAGAATAAACCTGTCCATACTTCCTGACCTCCGTCTGTGCTGTGGGTATTGCATCGTTCATAATAACACAAATATCACACTTTGTCAAGTCTTTATTTAAAAATTCTTCCCGAAATCGGCAAAATATTTCAAAACATAGAATTCTGTCACATTTTCTCCCGGTTGCAGAGAAGGATAAAAAGGAGGCTTTGCGGATCAGCTCCGCAAAGCCTCAGTGTGTACCTGTTTATTTTTTGGTATTCAGTCTGTCTGAAAGTATTTCATCGGCGGTTCTGCCTGTGGTCGGGTATTCCGTGGGAGTGGTTGCGGGAGGCAGGGTCGGATTTTCCGTAGGATTCTGAGCTGTTGTACCGTCTCCAGTCTGGAGGGTAGCTTTGCCGTCGGAAGGTCTGGTCAGGCTGTGCATGAATCCGCCGAGGGAGGCTGAGGACACGTCACCGCCGATTATCTTATTGTTGCAGACAAGAAGATTCACACTGACGGTCGCGGTCTGTTCGGTGGGATAATTGAGCACGGTATAGGTATAACGTGTCGCTTTTTTGCCCTGGTAAGCCGAAAGATCGAATCCCTGGGTCTTCTGAAGCAGATTGTAGCTTTCATAGGTTTCATCAAAGGTCGCGGGGATCACCACGCTTACGGTCTGAGTGGGTTCCGCTTCAACCTGCCAGCCGAAGCTTTCGAGATAAGCCACACGCTGTTCGTTTGTTTTTCCTTTCAGGGACTGAGCTGCCGTTCCGACATCGCCCTTCGGCAGGGATACGATAAGTATTACCGCCAGGCATGCGCAGATGAGGGCAAGGGTCAGGAGTTTGCCTTTTGTGAGTTTGGTTGAGAAAATAAACATAACGCATATCACCTTTCTACCCGTTCATGGTAGTAGATAATATGCGTCCGGAAGCGTCTGTATTCCTGGTTTTACTTCATCAGGCAGGAAAAATCGTATTTATCGGAAACACATTTCAGATATTCCCCCGTAAAGGGAAGCCTCAGTTCCAGTTCCGCAAGGTGGAGAGCCTGTCTGCGGCAAACTCCGTCGCACTCATCGCCGTACAGAAAATCCCCGGCCAAAGGATACCCGATGTGGGACATATGAGCCCGGATCTGATGCGTTCTGCCCGTTTCGAGGGTTATCTCCGCAAGGGACAGTCCGTTTTTCCTTTCAACGGTGCGGAAATGGGTCACTGCCGGTCGTCCGTCGGCACTGGCAACACGGCGGATACTGTCAGAGTCCTCCTTTTTAAGAGGAACATTCACCGTACCGAAGTCCGGGAGATTTCCGTGGACAAGGGCAATGTAGGTTTTTCGAAAAATCCCCTTCTCAGACTGCTGGCGCAGAAGAAAATGAGTATAGGCATTCTTTGCGATCACAACAAGCCCTGATGTATTCCGGTCAAGCCGGTTCACGCAACGGAAAACGATATCTTCCCCATTCCGCATACAGTGCCGGACAATGATATTCGCAAGACTGTCACGGACGTGATCCTTGACCGGGTGTACCGGCATATACGGCGGCTTATCAACAACTATTATATCGGGATTCTCAAAGAGAACCGGGACATTTCCCTCCATGGGCTCTATGTCCGAGCCCTCCCTGTCCGTGAAAACGAGGCGGAGAACATCCCCCTGTTTCATAACGGCATTTACAAAGACACCGTTACCGTTCAGCGTCAGCCCGTTCTCAGTCCGTTTAAGAGCATTCATAACGGTGGTGGACATCATAAGTTTTCCTTTTAGGAATTCCTTCACCGTCCGCCCGGAAAAATCCTGACCGATATCAAATTCAACTGTCCGGGTCATACACGCCGCTCCTGTTTTTATTATATAGGAAGTATAGCATATGAGGGCAGTATTGTCAATGCCCGGACTTGACAAACTCCGCCGGGAATGATATAATGTCACAAAAAGAAGAAACGGCGGGGTACAGATATGAACCGGTTACAGCTGCCAGAAAACTACGCGGAATTCGGAAAGATAAATTACAAAAAAAACACCAGACTGAATATCATAATCACTGTGTCAACTCTTATCGGCGCACTTCTGATGATAGTGATCGCAGGACTGATAACCGGCTTTAACTCAGCCGTTGCGACATTTATGAGCAACGGGATAAAAAATCCGATAATCACCGTTGTGGGAGTACTGCTGATTCCCTCTGTCCAGGAAGGGCTGAAGGGACTTATATACACCGTTTTCTGCAAAGGGTCGGCAAAATTCAGCTTTGACGGACTCGGGCTTAAGGCTGTCGGCAGGGGATTTTACGACAAAAAGAGTTTCATACTCGCCAACGTATTACCCTCGGTAACGGTTGCCGTGATACTTGCAGTCGCAAATGCTGTCGCCGGCAAGGATCTGTTCTGGGTTATATATCTTATGCAGGTATATAATATCGCGGGGTCCGCCGACCAGTACTGCATCGCTGCAACAGCGGGAAAAATGAGCAGAAAAATGCTGGTACAGATGAGCGGACATACCGCGAGATTCTTTAAAAAAGTCCAGCCGCCTGTGAACGGGCTTCAGAATTAAAGTATTAACGAAATATCCGCACCCTCCGGGTGCGGATATTCTGATATTCTGAAATTGTTCTGGATGTTTCAGGGACTACCTGATCACAAAAACATTCTTTTCGTAATCAATGAGACCGTCACGTTTCATTGCGGAAAGCTCACGGCAAAGAGCCGAGCGGTCGGCATTGAGATACGCGGCGAGTTTTTCCCGGTTCATGGGAACGGTGAATGAACCGTCAGGTTTGCCGTAGCGGTTCTTTGCGTCCGCAAGATAAAGCATGAGCTTTTCCCTCAGATTCGGAGCGGAGATATAATCTATACGGTTCTGTACCCCCCAATATTTCAGGGATATTATTTTCAGAAGGTTCTCTATTATGCGGATATGGCACGGACAAGCCTTTTCACAGGGGGTTATAAGGGATTTACGGTCGAGGAAAAGAATTCTGCAGTTTTCGGCGGCTGTAAGAGTAATAGGGCTTACACGGATACCGGCGGAGGAAAGTATTTCACCGAAAAGTCCGCCACGGGACAAGCTCGCCACAAGGCTTTCTCTTCCGTCGGATGAGACCTTGGTGGCATCAACAGTCCCGGAAAGGACTATACCGGGAGCGGTAACCTCACTTCCCTCGGTCATAACAGTTTCTCCGCGGCAGAACGTACGCTCACTGCCGCTTCTTCCTATACAGGAATATATTTTTCCGATCTCGTCATCGGTAAGACCTTCAAACAGCTCACAGCTTTTAAGTATTTCTCCCGTTTTCATCCGGCACGCTCCGATATGGCTTTTTGTTTAGTTTTCCCTTTACCCGGAGATTATTCCCCTGCTTTTAAATTTTAACACATATCCGTACAGGTGTCAAGTGCAGAATGGAATAAACTTAACATTCTGTTCAAAATCAAAGTTGCAAATATTTTACAAACGGCATATTGACAAAGCAGCGTTTATCTGCTATAATATATAAGCGTTCGATGAACGCACAATATGCGAGGATGGCGGAACTGGCAGACGCACTACTTTGAGGGGGTAGCGGAAGAAATTCTGTGTGGGTTCAAATCCCATTCCTCGCACCAGACGAAGAAGTCACACGATTGTGTGACTTCTTCGTTTTGCTGTCCTCTGAATGTTTTAGTCTGCCTGAATACCTGAAAAATGCGCCCGAAATATTTCCGGGCGCATTTCCCTTATAAAAAATCTCAGCGTTTCTTTTGTCTGTGTACAAAAAGCTTTACCGCCGCAATTACCGCTGCGTACAGGACTCCGCCGATCGCCCATATTATCCAGCTGTATCTCGGCTGTTTGTTACCAAAAGGACCGTATGTGAAAAAGAGAAAGACCGCTGTCAGAAGCAGCCAGTAAATAAGGGAAACCGTGCCGATGATCCCTTTGCCCGGTTTATTTTCCCGGGAATACTCCCCTTCTTCAAGAAGTTTTTCCATTGCGGAATTGTAAGTACCGCCGTAAACAAAAGAAAAACAGCCCAATCCCACAAGAAAGAGAAGGAAGCATACCGAACCGATATACAGAAGATCGGATGTATCAATACACATACAGGCAAAGAGCGGGGCAACGGAAAGAATACAGAGAACCGTTCCGATGATATTGAGAGTGGAAAAAGTGCGTGAAAAAGCCTTCTTTCTCTCATTTACCATTCCGGTGACCCCGTATTCGGTCTCAAAGGACTCTTTTTCGAGAAATTCGAAGTCCTTTACCCTTGAAGAACATATAAGAAACAATGTCACAGCGGCGGCAACGAGCAGTATCAACACAAGAAGTCCCAAGCCGGCAGCAAGGTTTTCGCTGATCCCGAAACGTCCGCTGTCGCTCAATCCCGCAAGCAATATAAGACATATGGGCGAGAATATGCAGAGCATTGTGGCGAGAGCCATTTCGGGAGCCGCTTTTTTCCTGAGAGACAGGTAATCCGAAGCCTGTTGCATGGTAACACGGCGCAGAACGGACTGCTGGTCGGTCCCGGTATACTCCGGCTGACCGAGTTCATCCTTGAGAAGATAATCCGTAGTTACTCCGAAAATACGGCTCATCTGGACTATTTTATCCATATCGGGCACCGACTGGGCACTCTCCCATTTGGACACGGACTGCCGTGTCACCCCAAGCTGATCCGCAAGTTCCTCCTGAGACCAACCGGACTTTTTACGCAGATCCGTTATTTTATCTGCCAGTATCATATTCATTCCTCCGTTCCGGGACGGTCATCCGTCCGCTGACGTATCAATTATATCCTTTTTGCCGATTGCATGCAAGAAAGTCCGGCTGGAAATATGTCAACCGGCGGTTGCGTTTCACATCAGACAGGCGTAACGGAGCTATTTTCTCTTTTTCGGAACAGGAGTTATCCTTTCAAGAAGCCCAACCACTGTTTTCACAAGATCCGGGTTCTCTATATCCAGGATATAATGCTCCTTGGCGCCGGGATACGGAAGCCCTGTGCCGGCTCCGGAAAGGATCTTTTCAGTCTCAGGCAGTATTTTCACAAAAACGGTATTGTCGCACACCAGAAGTACCGGTTTGTCATTTACATATACCATATACTCGCCAAACATTTTCCTGTATCTCACCGCTCCGGCGTCCCTTAGCTGATCGCAGACGAAGACAATGTATTCCTCAGATGTTGCCATATCCGTACCTCCAGGGTTATTTTACCGTAATTATATCATATATCCGGAAAAAAATCAACCGCCGACGGATATACTCACATTAAAACATTCAATGTCCGGATGAAGAGCTGAATTTTGAAGTTTTTGCGTCTTTGCCGTGTAAAGGCTTGACAAACGGAGAAAAAAGGGATATAATGCAAGAAACAATCCGAAAAGGAAGACAGATCGCAATGATATTTTATGCCGGTCGATTTTATTATTACCATCACAGCGGTCTTTCTGTCTTTGTTCGGTTTGACTGATCTGATGGCAATTTGTCATGCACGGATCGTTTTATATTGAATAAAAGAAAGCCCGCAAAGGAAATCCATACGGAAGATCCTCTGCGGGTTTTGTTTTTTCCCGGCAGAGTTTCTCCGGCGGGTGCAGGAGAGAGGTTTTACAATGAATGAACTTGAAAAAGCCCGTCTGGATATTGACGAAACGGATCGTGAAATGGCGACCCTTTTTATCAGACGGATGCAGGCGGCGGAAACAGTGGCGGAATACAAAAAGAATAACGGGCTTCCGGTGGAGGATAAGGCAAGAGAAGCCGAACTCACCGCCCGGAGGGTCCGGCTTATTCCGGAAAAATACCGTCCGTATTATCTCGGTTTTCTCGAAAAACTGATAGAAGAATCGAAAAACTATCAGAATCTCCTTATCGGAGGTATGACCGTTGCGTACAGCGGAGTTGAGGGCGCTTTCGCCCACATTGCGGCAAAAAAGATTTTCCCCTCGGCAAAAGCTGTTCCCTGCCCCGACTTTGATACGGCATACCTTTCGGTTGAACAGGGTAAATGCAACTGCGCCGTACTTCCCATCGAAAACTCCTTTGCGGGTGACGTGGGACAGGTAATGGACATCGCCTACCGGGGAAATCTTTCCGTCAGCGGAATTTACGATATGCCCCTGAGCCAGAGCCTTCTCGCAAAACCCGGCACGGAGATCGAAGACATTTCGGCGGTGGTGAGCCATCCTCAGGCTTTGTCCCAGTGTATGCCCTATCTTAAAAAGCACGGATGGGAGCTGATACACGCGATCAACACCGCGGCGGCGGCAAAAACCGTAGCGGAGGGTGACCGTAAAGATATCGCTGTGGCGGCGGCTAAGGAAGCGGCGGAAATATACGGGCTGAAAATTCTTGAAGAAGAAATAAACGAGAGCAAAAGCAACACCACCAGATTTGCGGTATTTACGGCGGAATCATGCCGTATAAAGCCGGGAGACAGACATTTCGCGATAATGTTCAGCAGCAAGAACCAGCCGGGAGCGCTCAGCCGGGCAATCTCTCTGATCGGGAAATACGGTTACAATCTGAAATGTCTGAAAAGTCATCCCACAGGACAGGAAAACTGGGAATACTATTTTTATGCCGAAGGAGAAGGGAACCTCGGAACGGAGGCGGGACAGAAAATGCTTTCGGAACTTGAAAAAGTATGCAACAGCGTGAGGATCCTGGGAAGTTTTCCGGAGGAAATATTCCTCGGCACAGTCAAAAACAGGAGCTGAAAAAGAAGAGGTGAAGAATATATGGAAACACTCAGAACGGAACTCGGCCAACGAAGTTACGATATTACGATACATCGGGGAGCGGTAAACAGCATCGGGCAGCTGTTTTCCCTTCGCCGCAGAGTGCTGATACTGACCGACAGCGGTGTACCGGAGGAATTTGTCCGGAAGATATCTGAGGTCTGCGGAAGCCCCCGGGTGATAAGACTTGAACCGGGAGAGGCAAACAAATGCCCGGAAAAATATTTTGAAATACTGAAAACCATGACCGAAGAGGGTTTTGACCGTCACGATTGTCTGGTTTCCGCAGGCGGAGGCGTGATCGGTGACCTGGGCGGATTTGTCGCGGCGACATATATGCGGGGAATAGATTTTTACAACGTCCCGACCACTCTTCTTTCTCAGATAGACTCTTCCATCGGAGGAAAAGTCGCCATAGATTTTGAAGGATACAAAAACCTCGTCGGAACGTTTTATCAGCCCAAAGGAGTACTTATTGACCCGGACGTACTCGGAACCCTTGACCCGCGTCAGTATTCCTGCGGTATGGCGGAGGCTATAAAAATGTTTGCCACATCGGACGAAGAGATGTTCCGGAGACTTGAAAAGGAAACGACCCTTCTGCCGGTGGATCAGATAATACTCAAATCTCTTGAAATAAAGAAAGGTATTGTGGAACAGGACGAAAGGGAAAACGGACTGAGGAAGATACTGAATTTCGGCCACACGGTCGGACACGGAATAGAAAGTATATCCTCCGGGGAGCTCTATCCCCTTCTGCACGGTGAATGCGTAGGTATCGGAATGCTTTGCATGTGTTCCGGACAAACAAGAGAACGTATCGCAAGACTGCTTCACCGTTTTGACATTCCGACCTCCTACAGAGCAAACGGAATACAGCTTGCGGAGGCGATACGCCACGACAAGAAATCGGAAGCCGATACGGTCACGGTAGTGCGGTTGCCGGAAATAGGTCATCCGGTACTTGAAAAAATGTCTGTTCAGGATATAATCCGGCAAAGCAAGGAGGTTTTGTCCCTGTCATGAAAAACGTATACGGAAGCACGCTGACGCTGACCCTTTTCGGGGAAAGTCACGGACCGGCTATAGGTGCGGTTCTGGACGGACTTGCGCCCGGGATAAGAATAAACCGGGAAAGAATTGATCTCAGACTTGCCCAACGCAGACCCTCCGGACAAACCTCCACCGCCAGAGTGGAGCAGGACGCATATACCATTCTCAGCGGGGTACATAACGGATATACCACCGGTACGCCGCTCTGCATAACCATACCGAATAAAAACCAGCACCCGGCAGATTATCGCTCTGTTTCCGGGATAGCCCGCCCGGGACACTGTGACTATCCCGCACACAGCAAATATCACGGATTTGAAGATCCATCCGGCGGCGGTCATTTCAGTGGAAGAATAACCGCGGCTGTCGTTGCGGCGGCGGCAATAGTTGAAACCGCACTGTCAGCAAAAGGAATAAGAGTGGCAACTCATCTTGCCGGATGCGCCGGAATCAAAGACAGAAGTTTTGATGCATCAAACCCCTCCGAAGACATAGACAGGCTTGATACAGCCATGTTTCCGGTTCTTGACGGGAGATCCGGAGAAAAGATGAAAGAAGCCATAATTCAGGCAAAAAATGATCTTGACAGCGTCGGCGGGGTCCTGGAAACGGTTATTTACGGACTCCCGGCAGGTGTGGGCGAGCCGTGGTTCGATACCGTGGAAGGACTTCTTGCCCACGGACTGTTCTCCGTCCCAGGAGTAAAGGGCGTGGAATTCGGAGACGGTTTTGCCCTTGCGGATATGAGAGCAAGCAAGGCAAATGACCCATACAGAATAGACGGGAACGGAAACGTTTACACTCTTACAAACCATAACGGCGGAATAGGCGGCGGAATAAGCAACGGAATGCCGGTAATTTTCCGCTGTGCGGTAAAGCCCACCCCCTCAATAGCACGGAAACAGCAGACCGTTGATCTGAAAAATATGGAAAATACCGAAATAGAGATCAGTGGCAGGCATGACCCGTGCATTGCCCACAGAGCAAGGGCAGTCGTTGATGCGATAACTGTGCTTACGGTTGCGGATATGCTCTCCGTAAGGTTCGGTACAGACTGGCTTGCGGAGGAAAAAGAAAACTGAATGAAACCGGAAGACAGAAACATCGTACTCATCGGAATGCCGGGATGCGGAAAAAGCACTGTCGGAAAAGCCCTGGCAAATCGACTGGGACGGGAATTTTTCGACAGCGATGCGGAGTTTGAGAGCAGATCCGGGACTTCTATTTCAGACTTTTTCGCCGCAGAAGGAGAAAACGCTTTCCGACGGGAGGAAAGCCGGATAATTGAGAACCTCGGAAAAAAAATTCACGCAGTGATATCCACCGGGGGCGGTGTAGTAACACGTCCCGAAAACATTGAAAACCTTGCCCGGAACGGATTTATAGTATTCCTTGACCGTCCGCTGGAGGATATCCGCATAACATCCGACCGTCCTCTGACGCCGGACCGGGAATCTCTGAAAAAAAAGTACACTGAACGGTATTCCCTGTACTGCGGAGCAGCCAATCTTCATCTTGAAACGTCCGGAAACGAAGAAGAAACGGTTACGGAGCTGCTGAAGGCTCTGACAGAACAGGGACTGATCCGGGACAGCCATAAACCGGGAAAGGCGGAAAAAGAATGAAAATACTCGTAATTAACGGTCCGAACCTTAATATGCTCGGCATAAGGGAGCCTGCCATTTACGGCAGACAGACATATCCGGATCTTGTGGAAAAGATACGGGGATATGCGGAAAAACGCAATATTGAGGTTGAGTTTTTCCAGTCGAACCATGAGGGAGATCTGGTGGACGCAATACAGTCCGGTTACGGAAAAGCCGATGGGATAGTCATAAACCCGGGAGCATACACACATACAAGTATCGCTTTGCTTGATGCCGTCAGGAGCGTAGGAATTCCCACGGTTGAGGTCCATATTTCCGATGTGGACGAGCGTGAGCCTTTCCGGCGGATAAGCTACATACGGGCGGCCTGTGTCGGATGCGTCAAAGGACTGGGGACCGACGGTTACTGCCGGGCAATAGATATGCTGATCGACGGAAAAAGGGATTAAAATGAAAGCTTACATTGAAAAAGGAACAGCCTGCGGTCAGGTGAGGCTTCCGGGTTCGAAAAGCATCGCCCACAGGATGATGATATGTGCAGCCCTTGCGGAGGGTGATACAGTTCTTGAAAACTTCCCCGGCAATGAGGATACCTCTGCAACAGCGGACTGTCTGCGTGCTTTGGGTGTAAACATTGAAATATCGGGTGACACGGCACATATTCACGGTACGGGCGGAGATTTCAGAGCTATAAAAAGCCCCTGCATCCTCCCCTGCCGCGAAAGCGGGAGCACCCTGCGATTTCTTCTGCCGCTGGTGATGGCAACGGATAGGGAATGCACCTTTATGGGCGCGGAAAGACTGTTTCAGAGGCCTCTGTCCGTTTACAGGGACATTTGCCTGGAAAACGGCGGCACATGGATCCAAACCGGCACAGGGCTTACCGTTAAAGGCGGACTGCACCCGGGAGGGTTCGGGTTTCCCGGAAATATCAGCAGTCAGTTCGTGACGGGACTGCTCCTTGCCCTTCCCCTTCTCCGGACTGAAAGCTGTATACACCTGACTACGGAATGCGAAAGCGCCTCTTATGTCGGACTTACACTTGATGCAATGCGGGATTTCGGTTTTTCCGCAGAAGTCCGGGACAGCGAAACATTTATTGTCCCCGGATGTCAGAAGGGCAAAAGTCCCGGGAAATGTTATATTCCCGCCGATGAATCGGGAGCGGCATTTTTCGACGCACTCAATTCCGTGGGAGGAAAGGTAAAGATCTGCGGCACGGATGAGAACAGCCGCCAGGGTGACAGGGTCCGGAGAGAATATACCGAGGCTCTGATAAACCGCAGGGCAACTCTTTCACTCAGGGACTGCCCCGACCTTGGGCCGGTACTGATGGTCGTCGCCGCGGCGCATCACGGCGGGGTTTTCACCGATACGCAGCGGCTGAAACTGAAAGAAAGTGACCGCGGACAGGCAATGGCTGTGGAGCTTGCGAAATTCGGTGTGAAGACCCGGGTCTCTGACAACAGCATAACGGTAGACGGCGGTGGGCTCCGCAAACCGGAGCTTCCCCTCTGCGGTCATAATGACCACAGAATAGTAATGTCCCTTGCGGTTGCCTCAACCGTTACCGGAGGGGAAATAACGGATGCGGAAGCGGTAAGAAAAAGTCTGCCGGAATTCTGGCAGATGCTGCGGGAACTGGGGATAAAAGTTACGGAAGAAAAAGACTGAGGGAAAAGTGTTTATATGAACTTATTGAAAAAAGATACAAAAATACTTATCGTCGGACTGGGTCTTATGGGCGGCAGTTATGCAAAAGCCCTTACAAACGCGGGATTTGGAGTGAAAGCGATCACAAAGAATCAGGAAGATATCGACTTTGCCCTTTCTGAGGGATTTATTCTCGGAGGATCTACGGAGGTTACCCCCGAGACTGTAGCGTGGGCAGACATAATAGTGCTTGCCCTGTACCCGCATACTCTGGTGGAATGGGTCGGCAATTACGGAAAACTTATAAGACCCGGAACATATGTTACTGACGTTACGGGGGTAAAAAGAAGCGTAATAAACGCAGTTTCGGAAGCTATGCCGGCAGGAGTTGAATTTATCGCCGCACACCCGATGGCGGGTCGTGAAAGCAGCGGTGTGAAACACAGCGATGCCTCGGTTTTCCATGGAGCAAACTATATAGTCGTTCCGACGGAAAAAAATACAACCCGGGCTATTGAAATATGCGAAGAACTGGGAAAAGCAATGGGATTCTACCGGATCAGCAGACTGGACGCAGAAGCTCACGATAAAATGGTGGCGTTTCTGTCTCAGCTGACCCACTGTATAGCAGTGTCCCTGATGTGCGCCACGGAAACTCCGGGGCTTGAGGCCTATACGGGAGACTCCTTCCGGGACCTTACGCGGATCGCCCGGATAAACGACGAAATGTGGAGCGAATTGTTTCTTTGGAATAAAGACGCTCTGCTTTCGGAAATGGACAGATTTGAAGCGCAGTTTGACAGGCTCAGGACGGCTCTCAGGCAAAACGACCGGGAAACCATGAGGCAAATGATGAGGGTTTCCTCTGACAGACGTGAAAAGTTCGACAAACCCGTGATAAAGAAGAATGAAAGGCAGGATTAACGCCATGAATATGAAATTTTACAGAAAGCTCCCGATCCCGCAGGACGTGAAAGCGGAATATCCGGTCACGGATGCCATGGCGGAGCAGAAAAAAGCAAGAGATGAAGCTATAAAGAATGTTTTTTGCGGCAAAGACGACAGATTTCTGCTGATAATCGGCCCCTGTTCCGCGGATAAAAGCGAACCGGTACTCGAATATATAAGCCGGTTGAAAAAAGTCTCGGAAAAGGTCAGCGACAAAATAATCATAATCCCCAGAATATACACCAACAAGCCCAGAACAACCGGCGATGGGTACAAGGGGATGCTTCATCAGCCCGACCCCAATGCCCATCCGGATATGCTGAGAGGTATAGTTGCGATACGTCAGCTGCATATGAACGCATTGAGAGATTACGGTTTTTCCTGCGCCGATGAAATGCTGTACCCGGACAATCACAGATATCTGTCCGATCTGCTGTCATATGTGGCGGTAGGAGCAAGAAGCGTGGAAAACCAACAGCACAGGCTCACCGCCAGCGGACTTGATATTCCCGTAGGACTGAAAAATCCGACGGGCGGAGATCTGAGCGTTATAATGAACGCCATTACCGCCGCTCACCACGGGCATACCTTCATCTACCGCGGCTGGGAAGTGGAAAGCTGCGGCAATCCCCTGTCCCACGCAATTCTCCGGGGATATCAGACGACAGACGGCAAGACAGTCTCAAATTATCACTACGAAGATCTGACAAAGCTCAATGAGCTCTATGCCGCATCCGGACTTGAAAATCCGGCGGTAATAGTTGATACAAACCACGCCAATTCCGGCAAAAAGTACGAAGAGCAGATCCGTATCGCCCACGACGTTCTTCATTCAATGAAGCAGAATCAGTCAATAAAAAAGCTTTGCAAAGGTCTGATGATCGAAAGCTATCTTGTGGACGGGGCGCAGAAGCCGGACGGCGGAGTATTCGGTCAGTCAATAACCGATCCCTGCCTTGGTTGGGAAAAAACCGAAAAACTCATTTACGAAATAGCAGACAGGCTGTAATCTCAATAAAAGCTCCCCCGGGACGGATATATCCGTTCCGGGGGAGCTTTTCTATGACCAAAATCTATTCTGTTTCAGCCGAAGCATCGCATGTATAATGCTTAGCCTGTGCCTCGTACATTTCCGCATAACGGGCATTTGTCTTTAACAGATCAGCATGCGTATCAAAACCAGAAACAGTGTTTCCGTCAATAAATATGACCTTATCTGCGTATTTTGCAGCGGAAAGTCTGTGGGATATATAAAAAACAGTTTTTCCCCTTGTCGCCTGGTTAAACGTGTCTATCAGGTCCGCTTCAGCAAAAGCGTCAAGCGCGCTTGTAGGTTCATCAAGAACAACAATTCTGGGATCTCTGAAAAGAGCCTTTGCAAGTGCCAGTTTCTGAGTTTCTCCGCCTGAAAGCCGGACACCGTTTTCATCAAACAGTTTCCCCAGCATTGTCATCATTTTCTTCGGAAGAGTGTTGACCTTGTCGAGTAGTCTTGTAAATTTAAGGCAGCTCTCTATTTTCGCTTTAACCTCAGCGGAGTCATTCATCTGATCAAGAGCTACATTTTCTGCGATTGAAAACTCAAAAGATTTGTAGTCCTGGAACACGACTCCGAATAAATCACGATAATCCTTGTAGTTATAATCTTTGATATTCTTACCGTTGAACATTATTTCCCCGGAAGTAACATCGTACAGACGGAGGATCAGATTCACCAAAGTAGTTTTTCCGGCACCGTTAACACCGACAATGACATAAAAACCGCCGTTCTCTATTTGAAGATTGACGTTTTTCAGCACCAGATAATCCGATCCCGGATACTTAAAGGATACGTCCTTGAAAACGATATCACCCAAAGTTCCTTTTTTATCTATCCGTATGCTGTCGGGTTTATCTACGGCAATTTGATTCGGGATATTCATATAATCGATATAAGCGTCTACATAGCGGCAGGTGTCTGCTATTCCTATTATCTGGTTCAAAAGAGACGAAACGGTCCCCGAAAAAGTTTGCAAAGCGGTAAAAAACATCGTGAAATCCGCAAAAGACAACCCCGCAAAAATCATTCTCCAGGCCAAAAACAGATACAAAAATACTTCCTGAGCCTCCGAAATAAGGCTCCGGAGAACATTGTTCGTGAACATCTTGTTATTAAGTTTCAGCACCATGTTTCTGATCTTTGCGTACAGATACTGATACTTGTACTCTATCCACTTTGCCAGACCATGCATACGGAGTTCGTACGAATAGGTAGAGTCCATCAGTATTCCCATGTAGTACGACACTTCTTTATTTATGGGAGCGGAATTGACAAAATTTTCACGACTGTCCCGTTTATCCTTGAGGACCGTCAGAACCTGAAGGATTATTACACATAAAAGAACTATGAATACGTACACTTCAACCGTGGCTAATATGTACACAGTGGAAACAAGAGTTATTATCGTAGACAGAATCCCGAAAAACCCTGAAAACAGAGACGTAATATAATTTCCCTGCGCGGCAGCAGTTGCCATTTCCTTCAGCGTCGAATTCTTCGGATCATCAAGTATCGCCATATCCATTTCGGCATTTTTAACCAAAACCTTAAAGAACAGTTCATTTCTGAACAAAGAATCGTTAGTTCCCTGCTTTTTGGCGATATACATTACGATTATGCTAAGAGATAACGATATCGCTGCCAAAAGAAGAATATAGAAAACAGCACCATTCCAGTTTTTCTCAGTAAGTTGCTGTACAATTTGTTTTGAAAGAAAAACTGTAGCTGTAGGAAGAATACCGCTTATTACGGCGGTTATAAAACGGGTAAACAAAAACCATTTGTTAAATCTCCATGCAAGTTTGATTACATACCATTGTGTGCTGAAAATTTTTCTTATTGATTTCATTTGACAGTTTACTCCGTTCAGAAACTCTTATCTGTAAATATGACATGTTCTTTTGATTTCATTTTATCATACAATTGGGACAGTGTCAATCTTTATCCCGGATATTCTACATTCGTCACAAAAATGCGCTTTGGCAACAATAGGAATTTTGTAGAAAAGCACCTACAGTAAATAGTGTAATAAATACAAATATCATTGTATTTGTTTACAGTCAATACCAAACAAATCCTTATCCGAATCCTGAATCGTTATGATTCAAAAAGCCGCATGAAATAAGCATGCGGCTCTGCATCAGTATAAACTATTGTAAAGCCCGTTTCCGGTACATTATTTACGGAAATTGAAGGGAAAAGAAAACCGGTGGAGAAAAGACTCAAATAAAAAAATTAGACCGACAGTACAGAAACAAATTCCGCTGTCGGCCTTTAACTTAATATTAATTTCTACACTTACAAAAGAATAATCAGGTTCAGAGAATTATCTCGCCGTAGACATTACCGGAGATTGCGGCGGCATTGGCTTCATCGGTATCAATATGCATTGCGGGGGCGAACTTGGGGCTGACCCTGACAACAACGTCTCCGAAAGTAAGGCTTCTGCCTTCGGTATTGACCTTGACGGAGACAATCTGCTTATCCTTTACACCGGCTTCGGCTGCGGTTTCGGGGGTAAAATGAATATGTCTCTTCGCCACGATAACGCCTTCTGTGAGTTCGACTTCTCCGCAGGGACCGACAAGTTTCAGTCCGGGGGTACCGGCGATATCACCGGACTCTCTTACAGGAGGTTTAACTCCGAGAGCACGGGCATCGGTAAAGGAGAGTTCGACCTGGGTTGCGGGACGGGTGGGTCCGAGAATGGAAACTTTGAGTTCGCCCTTGGGTCCGACAAGGGTAACCTTCTCTTCGCAGGCAAACTGTCCGGGCTGAGAAAGATCCTTTTTATTGGTAAGAGCATGACCTTCGCCATAGAGTTTTGCAAGATCCGCCGCAGTGACATGGATATGACGTGCGGAGGTTTCAACAAGTATCTGAGACATAATCTGAGGTCCTTTCGTATATAAATCTTAACGTACGAGTAGATTATAGCATTTTTTCCCGGGCTTTGCAAGAGGCTACCGAAAATTTTGATTTTTTTTCGCTTTAGTCATACCCTGCCCGGATCCCACATAGCAATTAAAACAAGAAATAAAACGAACAAGGAGCTACAGCCATGGAATGTAAAAAAGAAAAAATCAACTGTCTGGACTTCCCCTCGAGAATTACCGGTGAAGCGGCTGCGGAAGGAGAAGTTATCCTTCCCGACTACTGTCCGAACATCATGAGGCTTGTGCGCACTCAGGCAAGGACGTACATAACCTCAAAGGCTCCCCGCGCGGATAAGTATGCCATAGAAGGATACGTTGAATTCACGGTGCTTTACACCTCAGAGGAAGACGGGAAGATAAAGAGCATCATGCACTCACTCCCCTTCAGTTACACCTTTGACACGGAGGTGGACGAAAACACTTATACCTTTCTCCGGGTCAGAACTGTTTCAGCCTCTGCCCGTGCTCTCAGTCCGCAGAAGGTATGGCTTCGGGCGGTATTTGCCCCCGAACTCACCACGGCGAAGTCACAGCAGTGGCAGATAGTCTGTCCGGACGGAGCGTCAGCGGGTGTATGGATCAGAAAGGATCAGGCAACCACCGCGAGCAGTCTCACCTGCAAAGGGCAGAAACCCGTCCGCATTACCGATGAAATAGCGACCGCGCCGAAAAAGTGCGACAAAATACTCGGATATGAGGTAATGTTCACTCCTACGGACAAAAAACTCCTGACGGGAAAAATGATAGCCAAGGCAGATATGACGCTGAAAATCAACTTTGCGGACATGGAAACGGGAGCGCCCTCAACTATAGAAAAGACCGTCCCGGTATCCCAGGCTGTTGATCTTGCGGGAGCTGAGGACGACACATTATGTGATGTCGAGTATTCTCTCAGAGATTGCAAGTTTGAAGTTACGGAATCCGGGGACGGAACCACGATAAGCTACGAAGCAGAGGTAAACGCGGAGGTTCAGGGACTGAAAAACGCTCCGGTCACCTGCTGTTCCGATGCTTTCTCCGAAACCGAGGACCTGAAGCCGGTATATTGCGAGATCAGTACCGCCGGAGTGCAGTCTGTCGGTTGCAGCGGAAGCCTGCGCCAGAGTATAGATACGGGATACTTTGACCGGATCTACTGCATGAACGTCAATCCCGTAGTCCGCAGTGAAACCCTTGACCCGGAATACGGCGCGGTAAAAGTTGCGGGTGATATTATATGCAGTGTGATACTGTGCGACGCGGAAAAGGATGTTTCCTGCGTTGAAAGGTCTTTCCCATTCTCCTTCAATGTACCCGTTTCCTGCTGCGGTGAAGAGATAATGGCGGCGGCGGAAATGTCCGTAAGGAACTCCGCATATGTGGAAAACGACTCAAAGTCCCTGGAAGTCCGCGTTGACTGGTGCTATTCCGGTTTGATTTTCTGCGGCGGGAAAAGTACCGTACTGACGGATATCCAGTCCGAAGGTGAGGCTCAGACCGGGTCGAGGTCTGAGATCATAGTCTACTTTGCGGAAAAAGACGAGGATGTATGGAACATTGCGAAAAAATACCGGGTCAGTCCCGATAAGCTCTGTTCCGCAAACGGGGTTGATGGCAATATAAAGGAAAACCGTACTCTGATGATCTGAGATGAACCGATAAAAACAGTCTGAAGCAGAAGCCCTCCGCCGTAAAACGGCGGAGGGCTTGATATATGCTCACGTTCAGAAGAAGGTGCGGCGGGACCCGCGAAGCGGGTCTGCCCGACCCGGAGG
>ERZ779889.242-NODE-242-length-75266-cov-10.633072_pt1 | contig 75266 bp, 59 predicted proteins | sample MGYA00511030_ERZ779889 | MGnify/ENA primary metagenome ERZ779889 (study PRJEB29588, sample SAMEA2160616) | human gut metagenome | biome: human gut; feature: human-associated habitat; material: faeces | place: Denmark | collected 2008/2010 ... | reverse complement strand
GAAAAGCTGCACCAGCGGACTTAACAGATTTTAGTACATTTATCACCACACGGAGATAAAAAATGCGAATCGATTGAGTAAGTTCCGTCCTTTGTTCGTATTTTAGGGAAAAATAAGCGAGAAAATATGAAAACAAGGATTTGGTTTATCGTCCTTCTGTGGGCAGGCATCGGCTTGTCGGCATTGGGACAAGAGATGACAGATTTGCCGCAAGGACACCCGCGCTTCCTGACCGATGCCGGAGGCAAGGAGGAGACGTTGCGGTTGATTGAAGAAGAAACGTGGGCACGGAGGGTGTTCGAGGGATTGCAGCAGCGTGTGGGGCGCTATGCCGGTAAAGGCGAGGACTGGCTGACATCGCGTCTGCAAATGTACTGGAACACCCACGCTACCGACGTATATATAAAAGGAGAGGTGTACGACCATGCCGGAGGCAATCGCGCGCCTGCGCCTACGGTGATGTTTACCGGCGCACGCAGCCATGCCACCAACTACCGCCGTCCCAAGCTGGAAGAGCTGGAGCCTTACGCCGAAGACCCGAAGGGCATATATCTGGCGAACGCTACGCTGGAAGGGAATCCCAAGGAGTGGGTGCACATCGGCAAGACGGGGCGCATGATAGAGAGCATCAACCGCGAGATAATGGGCATCGCCCGCGATGCTGCTTTCCTGTGGTGGCTGACCGGCGAGGAGCCGTATGGATGGATGGCGGCATCGGTGTTCGATACGTATATGACGGGCATTTATTACCGCAACGTGCCGGTCGACTTGAATAACGGGCACCAGCAGACCCTGGTGGGCATGACCTCGTTCGAGGTGATTCACGAAGACATCCTGAACGAGTTGGTACCATTGTATGATTTTCTTTATGATTACCTGAAGCAGACCCGTCCCGAAAAGATGCCGGTGTATGCCGGGGCGTTCAAGAAATGGATAGAAAACATCATCGCCAACGGTGTGCCTCATAACAACTGGAACCTGATTCAGGCACGTTATATCATGAACGTGGCATTGATACTGGAAGACGATGCCGCTTATCTCGACCGGAAGGGCAGGGGCTATTACATCGATTATGTAATCAACCAATCTTCGCTCCGCCAGTGGTCGCTGAAGCAGTTGGCGGATTACGGATTTGATTCCGCTACGGGCATTTGGGCGGAGTGTCCGGGCTACAGCATGAACGTGGTGGGCGACTATGTTTCGTTTGCCAACCTGTTCGACCGTAACCTGCAAACCGACCTGACCATGCAGATTCCGGTTATCCCGAAGGCGGTAGAAGCCTTGCCTCAATACCTGTTCCCCAACCGGATGCTGTGCGGCTGGGGCGATACACATCCGGGCGCGTTGCGCACCGATGTGTTCCGTTACCTGATTCAGAACGCGCAGCAGTACGGCAAGAAAGCCGAAGAACGGAAATTCACGGCGATGTTCCGCCTGTTCGACACGAAAGCCGGCGAGGCAGGAAAGTCTGCCCGTATGCCGGTGGCGGTCACTTCGTTTTTCGCCGATAAGCCGCTGGTGTTGGACAAGGAGGTGAAAGCCGGCAAGATAGACGACTATGTGACACCGACGTTTTATGCGCCCAATGTGAGCTGGCTGGTACAGCGCAACGGCATGGACGCACGCAACAGCCTGATGGCATCGCTCAACGGAAGCGAGGGAAACCATGCGCACGCCAACGGCATCAGCCTCGAACTGTACGGAAAAGGCTATGTGCTGGGACCGGATGCAGGCATCGGGAAGACGTTGTATCAAGGTTTGGATTACCTGGAGTATTACAGCCAGTTCCTGGCTCATAACACGGTGTGCGTAGACGGCATCTCGTCGTATCCCGTCATGAAGAGCAACCATGCCTTCCGTGTGCGCAACCTCTATCCGGCATCGGGCGCCAAGGTGGGCTACCAGCCGGTAAGCTACACCAACGTGTATTTCCGCGAGCCCGAATCGTATGCCGACCAGACCCGTTTGGTGAGCATTGTCAATACGGGCGATTCTACGGGGTATTATGTCGATGTGTTCCGCAGCCGGAAGATAGAGGGCGGCGACAAGATGCACGACTATTTCTACCATAACTTAGGACAGACGCTGGACCTGCGTGCTTCCGGCGGCGATACGCTCGCGATGCAGCCCACGCAAGAACTGGCTTTTGCCGGGGCGCATCTCTATGCTTACTCCTATATATATAATCAGCGATGCATCGAAACCAGTAAAGATGTCCGGGCTGACTTTACCGTCCGGATGCCCGATGGCGATGATATTACGATGTCGATGTGGATGAAGGGCGAGCAGGAGCGGAAAATCTTCTCGGCTTTAAGCCCGATGACCGAAGGGTTGAGCCGAATCAAGCAGATGCCTTATGTGATAGCCGACCAGCCTACGCTGACCTTTGTGGCACGCCAGCGCGGAGAGGCGTGGACCCGTCCTTTCGTATCGGTATTCGAACCGCATACGGCAAAGAATGCGCCTTCGCGCATCAGGGAGGTACGCTTTCCGGAAGTCAGCGCCACCGGAGAAGGAAGCCATACGGGCATTCAAGTGATACAGACCGACGGTACGGCCGATTGGATTCTCTCTTCCGATAAGGCAGAAGTGCGTTGCACCACGGAAGGGATTTCGGCACAGGCGGTATATGCGCTCTACCGGCAGAAAGGCGGGCAGGGAGAAATGGCTTTCTTGGGCGGCGGAACCTTGCTTGAGGCGGGGGATATCCGCATCGAAGCGGCAGAAGCGGCGGATGTTTTGCTGGTGAAGGAGGCTGGATGTACACCGCTTCCCGTCCGTGTACAATTACGATGGGTGGGAAAACGTTCAGTTTGCCGTCGGTGCAAACAAAAACTCCGGTATTGTTTTCAAAGTAGAAAAGATATTACTATTTTTGTTCGTCTCAAAAAAAGCAGATTGGTAAGGAAGTATAAGGATGAGAGAACAGTTAAAGTTTATGATAATGGTGGGCATCTTGTTGCTCGTGGCGGCACGGGCGGCAGGCATGCCCTTTTCGTATAGTTTCCGCAGCCTGTCGGTGTCCGACGGGTTGCCCGATTTGGTCATCAACACTTGCTATAAGGACCGGTCGGGCTATATGTGGTTTGGTACCAATGTGTCGTTGGAACGTTTCGATGGCATTCGTCTGAAGCATTATCTGATAAAGGGGAAAGCCGAAAACCTGAAACGGGTATATGCTGTTGCCGAGATGGCAGAGGGTGAGATATGGGTAGGGTCGGATGTGGGGTTGCTGCATCTGGACAAAGCGACTGATGACCTGGAGGCTGTAGAGCCGGTATTGATAGATGCTCCGGTATATTGCCTCTTGTCGGACGGGAAGCAAACGCTGTATGCAGGCACGCGCAAAGGACTGTTCGTTTACGAGGGCGGCAAGATGCGTCACATCCTGATAGACAAGAACGTGTTTTCGCAATGGAACGAAATCAAAGGGTTGAACATCGGCGAAGACGGCCGTTTGTGGCTGGCTACCTTGGAAGGGGTAGTGGCTTTGCATACCGCTTCGGGCAAGCTGGAGACGTATGCATACCGGAACCCGTTTTACTCGCTGACCCGTATCGGCGGGGTATTGTATCTGGGAACGATGAACGAAGGAATCGTTACGTTCGATACGCAAGAAAAGGCTTTCGGCAAGCTGGTGGATGTGGGCTGCTCGGTCATCTCTTCTCTTTCTACCGACGGCAAGGACCTGCTGTATGTAGGGACGGACGGAAATGGAGTCCATTTCGTGTCGGTGACTCAGCGAAAGGTCGTGAAGTCGTTCCGGCACGAGACCGGAAACGATGCCAGTATCCGTTCCAATTCGGTGTACTCGCTTTTAGTAGACCGCGACGGGTTGCTTTGGATAGGTTTTTATCAGCTGGGGGTGGACTATACGTTGCACAATAACGGGCTGTTTGCGGCTTATCGGTATCCGCCCTATTTGGATACGCGTGACATGCCGGTGCGTACCATCGCTTTCCACCAGGGGGAAAAGCTGGTAGGCTCGCGCGACGGGCTGTATTTTATCGATGAAGACAGGCGGTTGTTCAAGAGTTTTCATAACTTGCGTGCCAATATGATTATTTCCAGTTGCTATTTCGAGGGGAAATACTACATCGGTACGTATGGAGGCGGCATGTATGTGTTCGACCCGCTGACCCTTGAACTGGTTGATTTCGATGCGGCGGAGGGCGAGCCATTCCTGACGGGCCATATATTCTGCATCCGTCCGGATGCGGACGGCGATTTGTGGATTGGCACTTCATCGGGGCTTTACCGTTATCGGGCAGGGAAGCAGGTGGCTCATTATACCGGTTCCAATTCCAAGTTGCCCGAAGGGAATATCTACGAGGTCTTTTTCGACTCTACCCGCAAAGGATGGATTTGTACCGAGAAAGGGCTTTGCATTTGGGATGCTTCGTCGGAAAGCATCCGTACGGATGTCTTTCCCGAAGGATTCATCAACGAAGAGAAAGTAAGGGTGGTCTACGAGGATTCCAGGCACAATCTTTATTTATTGCCCGAAAAGGGTACCTTGTTTGTGTCCGACCTTTCCATGAGCCATTTCTCGCGTTTCGACAACGAACTGCTTCGGGGCAAAACGCTGATGTCGGTGGTGGAGGACAATGAAGGATGGCTGTGGCTCACTACCAACAACGGCATCTATCGCTACGACAAGAAAGACAGGGTGATGCCTTATAGCCTCTCCGACGGTATCTTGAGCCCTATCTTTATCAACTGTATGCCGGTGAAGGACGAAAACGGCGGACTTTGGTTCGGCAATTCCAAAGGATTGGTTTATCTGGACATGAACAAGCTGAAGTCGAGAAAAGTTCCGCCTTATAAGCTGGCTGTTTCGGGAGTGCAGGTTGATGGGGAAGAGGCGGTTCCCGAAGTGTGGAGCAGAGGACAGGCGGACGGCATTTACCTGGACAAGGTGAAAAACAATCTGACCGTTTTCTTTTCGGCACTTACTTATACCCATCCGTCTGATATGTTCTACGAATACAGGTTGGAAGGCGGAGAGGACGACGTGTGGAAACCTTTAATCGGTAAGTCGTCTGTTTCTTTTTACAATTTGTCTGCGGGAGATTATCAGCTCAGGATACGTAGCATCGGGTTTCCCGAATCAGAAATCGTATTGCCTGTTAAGGTGCATTCCGTATTTTGGAGCTGGTTTGTGGCAGGGGCAGGACTGTTGTTTATCGGAAGCCTTGCCTGGTTTCTTGTGCGGAAGAAACGGTCGGGACGCCTGCATGTATCCGGCAGGCAGGAAAGCCAGGATAATCCCGTTACGCAGCCCGACCCGGACAAACTGGTATTGCAGACCATTTTAGACGGTGCGCTGGAAACATACATTCCGCCGATGGAACATTCGGAGGACGAGCCGGCAAAAGAGAAATACAAGGTGCACAAGGTAGACCCTGAAGAATGCCGCCAGCTCCAGAAAATACTGGAGCGGCTGATGCAGGAAGAAAAACCTTATAAGAATTCCGACCTGAAGATTGCCGATTTGGCAAAGATGACAGGATACACCTCGCATACGCTTTCTTACTTCTTCAATCAATACCTGAAGAAAAACTATTACGATTACATCAACGAATACCGTGTGGAAGAGTTCAAGCGGCTGATTGTGGATGAGCAATATGCCAAGTACACGCTGGAGGCGTTGGCAGAAGTATGCGGCTTCAGTTCGCGTGCCTCTTTCTTCCGTTATTTCAAGAAGGTGGCAGGTATCACTCCCAATGAATACATCAAGCAGTTGAACCGTTAAGAAATAATACCTGCAGTGTCATGAAGGCGCAAAGAGGTTCTATTCCTCTTTGTGCCTTTTGTTTTGCCCGATGCAGATAGTTGCGTAGGCAAACGCAGGCAGGTGCGTTGTTTGTAAGATTATTAATCTTCCGGTTGTAAGATTATTAATCTTACACGTGTAGGATTATTAATCTTACAGAAAAGTTACTTATTTGGGTGGAACGATGCAGTTAGGTCAATGGGGCAAGAGAGGTATTATATAGTCAATCAGCAATGAATTGCGGAATATGAATGTCCTCATTTTGCCAAATTGCCTGTAGGGGCGTATCGCATACGCCCGAAAGCGTTCACGTGGATAAGTTGGCGCATTCGGGCGTATGCAATACGCCCCTACATGGGATGTTTGCGGAATTCAATTAAATTTGTCCTCTGTGCACCTCTGTGTCCTCTGTGGTGAACTCCAATCCGCATCATCTTATTTGCTGAATGTCACATTTTCTACATGTTCGCCGATGAAAATCCGTGCCATATCGCCTGTTTTGTACCATGCAGGTTTGCCGGGCATGTCGTCGGAGATAACCGTACCGTTGATGCGGAGGTTCTCGAAGCGGATGTTTCTTACCAAGCGGTCGCGGTCGTAGCCGATGATGTGCGACAGTTCAGCATGTGTGCCGTTGTAAGTGATATCCTTGAACAGGACGTTCTCGATGCCTCTTCCGGGAGCGGTACAATACTTTTTATTATAGAAAATGCGGAGGTTGACCAGTTGTCCCCGGCGGAAATCCTCGATGCGGATATTCTCGAAACGTACGTTACGTACCAGGTTGTTGTCGCCCGCATTGATTGCCAGGCAGCCCTGGTAATCTATTTGTTTTTCATGATGGTCGAGGATGTCTATGTTCACATAGTTCAGGTCTTCCATGATTTCGAATTTGCCCGAATCGCCATGCAGGCCGATGAAAATGGGATGCGCTACGTCTGCCCAAAGCGTGGAGTTCTGCATGGTGATGTGGCGGCATCCGCCTTTATATCCTAAACGGGTGGCATAGACGGTGGTGCAGTCGTCTGAGTTCCGGCAGAACACTCCGTCGAACAGGACATGGCTGCTGGCAAAGACATTCATGCCGTCTCCCCAACCGTATGAGCTGATAGCCTTGACGTTGCGGATGGTGACATGTTCCGACTCACCGGTGGGGCATTGGGTGGTAATCAGTCCCTCTATCTCTACGTTGCGCGAGCGGCTTACCCTGATTCCTTCTCCTCTTTTATCGGGATGCACAATGCCTCGGCCTGCTATTTTCACATCGTGTGCATCCTTGACGTGAATGCATCCTTTTACTACCGCACCTCCGGCTACATAGACTGTGGTTCCTGATGGGACGTTGAGCGTATCGCCCGGCAATTGGTGTACGCCGGGTGCAAAGTAGATAAAGTCTTTCGTTGTCCGGGGCTTTGCCGGACGGTTTGTGTCGATGGGGTTGGCAAAGAGGTGCAGGTTATGGAAGATATCGCCGTTTACCTCTACCGAGAGGTTGCGCGGCTTGTCCAGTCGGAACGTGATGCTGCGCCCGTCTACATCGGGCAGGATGTTGTAAGAGAGGGGGCGGATACGTGCCTGTTCAACCGGTACGTTTGCCGTGACTTTCACTTCTACCGTACCGGAAAAGTCGAAATAAGCCAAAGAGGCGAGTTCTACGTTGTCGGGAGCTTTTACCTTGACGGCATACGTATCTACGTTTTCCCATTCGCCTTCCGGTGTTCTTACCTGGACAGTGAAGTCTTGTTTCATTATAACTTCTTCGGATGCGGGAGCCGGATAGGTGACCAGTTCTTGTCCCCGGCATATTGTTGGATTTCCTGATACCAACAACAAGGCAAGTGCTGCCAGAAAAATGTGTTTTCGTTTCATCATGAATGTTATTTATAAATATTAGACTTTGGGTATATATACGGACAAGTAGGGAATAACACTTAGTGAAAATCGGATTTTTTTGGAAAAAACTTCGATTTAGAGTGTCACACAATTATTTGAGACTTTCTGTTGTTGTTTGTTATTATATTGATTATGAGTTTGTTATTTGCTTATTGGTCTGTATCCATTGCATGAGATAGCTTTGACTGGTAAAAAGTTTTGTATTTCTTATTTCCTCTTTACATTTGCAGCGTAATCATAAAACCAAAACACTAATGGCATGGAAAACCGTATTAAACTATCTGACCGGTTGATAACCGAATATTATGAAGAATACCGCCAATCTGTCTTCTTCTATATTTGCCGGCGCATCGAGAACAGGAGCGATGCGGAAGACCTGACTCAGGATGCTTTTCTACGATTGCTTGAATATCGGATGATGATCCGCCGTGACACGCTGAAGTATTTTATTTTTACTATTGTGCGTAATCTGTTGAACGACTACCTGCGTCGTTATTATAAAAGGCAGGAAATCGATAGGTATTTATATGATACGCTTCCGGTCACGACCGTGGAGCCTGAAAGCCGGATGGTAGCGGACGAACTTCGGAGGCTGGAAAGCCGACGAGTGTCCGCGCTTCCGGAACAGCGCCGCAAGGTATATATAATGAGCCGTTTTCAGGATAAGTCGGCAGAAGATATTGCGGAGGAGTTGAAGCTGTCACGGCGTACGGTGGAGAATCATCTGTTTATCAGCCGGAGGGAAGTGCGCGAATTTATTCGCCGGTGTATATGAGTTTGTTAGTTTTTAAGTTCTTAAGTTGGGACATGACAGGGACTTTTAAACGGGTAAACTCCACAACGAATGGATTCGAAAGTATAAAACAAGAGACAATAAAATAGATTTGTTAATTTAAAATTTGATTTATGGAGAATAGGATTAAAATCTCGCCAAGGAGAATGTTGTTCTCTGCCTTTATGGCATCAGCCTTGATGGCTGGAGGTCCGTTGTCGGCTTTTGCCGGTACGGGTAGTGCGCAGTGGGCGCAGCAGGCAAATGCAGTAGATGGTATCGTGACCGATGCAAACGGCGAACCGATTATCGGTGCCAGTATCGTGATAAAAGGTACGACGAACGGAACGATTACCGACTTGGACGGTAAGTTCAGTTTGCCGAATGCAACGGGAACACTGGTTGTTTCATACATTGGTTATAAGACGCAGGAAATTGTCCTCAACGGACAGAAGCAACTGAAAATCGTGATGCAGGAAGATTCGGAAATTTTGGAAGAAGTGGTTGTTTTGGGGTATGGTACGGTGAAGAAGGAGTCGTTGACGGGTTCGGTCACTGTAGTCGATGACAAGGCTTTCGCCGAGAAAGGAAACCTTTCCAGCCCTTTGCAGGCGTTGCAGGGTCAGGTTCCGGGTGTGATGATTACCCGTTCTTCTTCTGCGCCGGGCGATGAAAGCTGGAACATGAACTTGCGTGGTTCGGTTTCGGTGAACAGTACCGAGCCTTTGGTTATCATAGACGGTGTGGCGACGAATAGTGTGAACGACCTCCGTCTGATAAATCCGAACGATATTGAGTCCATTAACTTCCTGAAAGACGGTTCGGCTGCTATCTATGGTGCACGTGCCGCAGGCGGTGTCGTATTGGTTACTACCAAGAAGGGAAAAGAAGGCAAGACCAAAGTGGAATATAGCGGTTCGGTCACGCTGAAGACTGTGGGACTGATGCCAGAACTGATGAACATCGACCAATGGGCGGACGGTGTGATGACGGCGTTGGAGAACGATGGCAATACATCGAACAGCTGGTACACGTATGCCCAGTTGGCAAAGAAGTACAAAGGAACTTACATCGACTTGGAAAATACCTCGAACCCGTTTGGTAATGCGGCGTTTACCGATGTGGCAGACTTTGTATTCGATGACAGCGTGGACTGGTTGGGCTCCTTGTTCGGCAATTCATTGTCTACCGACCACAACCTGAGTATATCGGGAGGTACGGAAAAGGCTTCTTACCGTTTGTCATTGGGATATATGTACGACGGATCTCCGCTGCAATACGGAAACAACAATAACCAGCGTTATAACTTCCGCCTGAGCAATTCGGTGAAGCTGACCGATAAGCTGACTTTGGAATCGGTTATCTCTTACAATCGTCAGGAACAGGTATCACCAACCGATATCAGTTCGGTGTTGACCACCCAGACTCCGATGCCGGGATTGCCTCTGACCAATATGAACGGTGATAATTATGCGTGGGGTACGTGGGGCTCGCCGGTAGCCAAGGTAGAAGAAGGAGGCGACAACAAGCTTTCCGTATCGGCATTGAACATCAGCGAAACCTTGAATTATACGATAAATGACTGGTTGTCGGCAAATGCCAACGTGGGCTATACCAACAATACGGCAAACCGTGACGTGGTGAGCAATTCGGTTTCTTATTATAATTTTACGGGAACTAAGCAGGTGTTGACCACTCCGTCTGCCGATGCTTCTTATTACCGTGCTACTACCGCGCAGACCAATTTCTATTCGTTCTCGGCTTACCTGAACGCGCATAAGAAGTTCGGCAAGCACGACCTGAGCCTGACCCTCGGTGGACAGTATGAATTTAATGACTATAAAACATGGGGTGTGAAGGTAGAAAACATCCTGAGCGGACTGGAAATTGTGAACGGTTCGGGTGACGTGACGTTGAATGGTGCCAACAACGAGGATGTTGACAAGTATCAGAATGCCTTCCTTTCGTTCTACGGCCGATTCAATTACAATTACGATGACCGTTACCTGCTGGAAGTGAACGGACGTTACGACGGTTCTTCCAAGTTCCAGCCTTCGAACCGTTGGGCTGCTTTCTATGGCATCTCTGCCGGTTGGCGCATCAAGCAGGAAGCCTTTATGGAGGATGTGGACTGGCTGAGCGACTTGAAACTCCGTGTTTCATACGCCGAAATGGGTAACCAAAGCGGTATCGGCAACTACGATGGCGTGCAGTTGTATAATGTGAATACGGCAAACGGTGCTTACGTAGGTTCGGGATTGCTTTCTTATATTGCCACAAACGGCAAGCTGGTATCGACAACCCGTCATTGGGAACGCATCAAGAACTTCAACTTGGCACTCGATTTCGGTTTCCTCAACGGCAAGCTGACCGGTACGGTGGAAGCCTTCTTGAAGAAGAACGATGACATGCTGGTAGAAATCTCTTATCCGGCTGTATTGGGTGACGATGCGCCTACCACCAATAGCGGTAAGTTCAAAGGCTGGGGATATGAAGGTCAGGCTACTTGGCGTGACCGGATAGGCGACTGGAGCTACTATGTAGGCGGAACACTGACTTTTGCCCGCAACGAACTGACAGATTACGGAGGTACGACCGTGCTTCAGTCTGGGTACGTTGAGACACAGCAAGGCTATGCGCTGAACTCTATCTTCGGTTTGCGCTACGGAGGCAAGATTCAGAACGAAGAACAGTTGCAGGCTTATCTGGCAAAATACTATGATACCAATGCCATCGGTATGCCGAGCAACCTGCGTGTGGGCGACAATATGTATTGCGACGAGAACGGCGACGGTGTGCTGGACGAGAACGATTATATTTATTTGGGAAGCGATTCGCCCGAAATTTCCTATTCGTTCAATGCCGGAGTTTCGTGGAAAGGATTCGATGTGAATGTTATTTTCCAGGGAGCAGCCAACCGTTTCGTTTACCGTGACATAGACAATACGACGGTGCCTTTCCGTGCCAATTACACGAATACAACAACGGCTTCTATCGGCAATGTATGGAGTCCGGAGAACCCCGATGCCTATTATGCACCTTATACGAACGATTCGAACATCAACAATTATAACTATCAGGCATCTTCGCTGACCGCCCAAGACGGACGCTACCTGCGTCTGAAGAATGTGACCATCGGTTATACGTTCGATTCGAAACTGTTGCAGAAAACGAAATGCATACAAGGTCTCCGTTTGTACGTGACGGGTGCTGACTTGTGGGAAACCACCAAGATTACCGACGGATGGGATCCCGAAGCCAAGCGTGACGCTACCGGTCTGTCGCGTTATCCGTTTACCCGTTCGTTTACGTTCGGTGCCAATGTAACCTTTTAATTAACCGCATAAAGATTGTAGACAATATGAAAAAGAAACATTATATAGCTGCAGCCTGCTTTTCGGTAATGAGTTTGTTCACGACTTCTTGCCTGGACTTGGAACCGCAGGCACAAATGGGCGATAACCTGGTCTGGAATACAGCCGATAACTTCCAGCTGTTCGCCAATCAGTTTTATGGCTGGACACGTGACTTTTATTTATCAGGTACGGCTACTTACGGCAATGGCGTGAGCGACGGTCCGCACAGCGATTTCCGTTCGGATTTGCTTGCCACTTCTTCCATCAACGTATATAGTCAGGGGACCAATTCCATACCGAGTGAAGATGAAAATTATACCAATCTGTATAAACGCATTTACTACACCAATCTCTTGCTGAGCCGTGCCGAAGGTTTCGGCGATCAGGCAGCGATTGCTGTACCCGTAGGCGAAGCGAAGTTCTTTCGTGCTTACCTTCATTTTGAGTTGGTGCAGATATGGGGCGATGCGGTCATACTGACACAGCCTCTTGACATCGATTCGCAAGAACTCTATGGCTCGCGTAACGACCGTGGGGAAGTGATAGACCAGATTATCACCGACTTGCAGGATGCTGCCGAATTGTTACCTGAAACGGCTTCCGAGGAAGGGCGTGTCACGAAAGGTGCGGCTTTGGCGATGCTTTCCCGTGTGGCTCTTTATGAGGGTACTTGGCAAAAGTTCCATAACAATGGTGCAGACGCTACTTCTAATACAGAGCGCAGTACGGAACTGCTGACCATAGCCAAGGATGCAGCCAATCAGGTTATCGCAAGTGGAAATTATTCCTTATTTTATAATGAGGCTTTGGGTGAGGAAAGCTACCGCTATATGTTTATTTTGGAAGACGGTATACAGTGCAACCCTGCCAATCTTTCGAAAAGTGCGAACAATGAATACATCCTTGCCCATCGCCACCGTTATGGCGACCGTCTGAGTACGAACATTACACACGGTATTCTGGAAGGTGCAACGTGGCTGACCCGTAAATTGGCAAATATGTATCTCTGTCAGGACGGACTTCCTATCGACAAGTCGTCACAGTTCAAGGGATATGCAGGCGTTACGGATGAATACCAGAACCGTGACAACCGGATGAGCAATACGTTTTTGATGAATGGCACGCGCTTCTGGGACAATGAGTCGGCAACGTCACGCACTACATGGACAGATGCCGATTTAGAGAATGCACGTACGTCAGATGTGCGCAGCAACAGCGGTTACCGTCCTCATAAATGGGCGATAGAGCGTCAGGCACAGGATAACTTTGAGTCGATGGACTTCCCTGTTATCCGTTATGCGGAAGTGTTGTTGAACTATGCTGAAGCCACATACGAACTGAGTGGTAGCATTTCGGATGCCGACTTGGATATGTCGTTGAATCTGGTTCGTTTGCGTTCCAACCCCAATATGCCGAAGCTGAGCAACAGTCTGGTAAACGGTAACGGACTTTCCATGCGTGAGGAAATCCGCCGCGAACGTACGGTAGAGTTGATTATGGAAGGATATCGCATTGATGACTTGAAGCGTTGGGCAACGGCAGAAACAGAAATGCCTCAGGATCAGCTTGGAGTACTTGTGACCGGGACTTGGTTTGAAACCAACTGGGCAGCACAGGCACGTCCGCTGAACGGTGAAGGTTGCATTATCCTTTACAGCGACCGTACATGGAGTGACCGGAATTATCTTTATCCATTGCCTTCCGACCAATTGCAGTTGAATCCTGAATTGGGACAGAATCCGGGTTGGGGCAACAATTGAAATTTCACATTTTAAACAAGAACAGTTATGAAACAGATAATGAAATACAGTTGGGGATGCCTGTTGGCTTTGGTTCCTGCACTGATAATGTCTTCTTGCGAAGACGAAGAAACGGTGGGTGATCTGACATCGGCGGTGATGCCTGCTTCCATCGAACTGATAGTGCCTGCTGAAGTACAGCAGTACATTTACACAGATGAAAACGGCGCGAAGGTGTTGCCTATGCTGAAAGGAGAGACCATCCAGATGGATTATGGCTTGCAGCCGGAAAATGTGACTTATCCGGATGTAATATGGACGTCTACCGTCCCGTCTGTAGCTACGGTAGAAGACGGACTGGTTACGGCTGTAGAAGGAAACGGCGAGAGTGCCACGGTCATTCAGGTTGCTCCGGAAGGGATGTATTCGGGAAGCGGCATTTATGATAATGTGCGTGTCGTGGTGTCCAATACATTGGTGCAGGCGGAGGAAATAACCATTGACGCACCTGCCGACCAAGTTTATGCAGGCGAGACCTTGCAGCTGACTGCTACTATCCTGCCGGAGGATGCTACTTATCGGACGGTTAGCTGGAGCAGTTCCAACGAATCGGTGGCTACAGTAGACCAGAACGGTCTGGTGACTGGCGTGGTAAATGACGAGGTTCATGCTTCGGTGACCATAACGGCTACCTCACTGGACGGAGCACAGGTGTTCGGAACCAAAACATTGACCGTCAACCAGATTGTACAGCCGGAAAATATAACCATTGATCAGATGTATGCAGCTGCCAACGGATATTATTGTGCCATAGCGGACGGTTCGCTGAACTTGAACTTTACGACTGAGCCGGCAGACTGTACGGCCTCCTTGATAGAATGGACATCCAGCGATGAATCCATAGCAACGGTAGAAAACGGTGTGGTAACATTCAACCAGGATGGAAACTTCGGCGACTTTACCATTACGGCTACTTGTCCCGAAACAGGCAATTCGTCATCTATCCAAATGAGTATGCCTGCCGGGCTGGTACGTGAACTCTTCCATAACGAGGATAACTATACGTGGTACAATGCTTCCCAGTCGGGCAACGGCACGCAGTCTTCTCACGTATGGCACGACGGCTATATTACCGTGACGACTTATACGCAGAATGCTACGGCACAACGAGGTGACTTGAAGTGCTGGAGTCCGAAAACTTATCTGCATGCGGGCAATTATCCGATATTTGCTATCCGTATGGATGATGTGGCAGATAAATATGCCAGTGAAGGAGTGACAGCACGTAATATCACGCTGGATGCATCGGGTGATTGTGACGGTACGAAGTTTAGTGGAGGCTTAGATGGAAATAATAACAAGTGGTTGCACGATTACAAGTGCAGCGACGGAAGCCATGTGTTCATCTACGACTTGTCTACGCAGAAATGGGCTACTGGCGGAACATTGCCAGCCAATGCTGTGGCTACTTTCACAACCTTCCAGTTCAAGTATGCTGATATTAAGACGATAGACCATCAAATAGAATACAATGTATATTGGGTTCAAACCTTCAAGACCTTGGAAGAAGTGGCAACTTACATCCAGTCGGAAGGATTGACTTACGAAGTGGTGAAATAATCGTTTTTTATTGAACACAGAGGCACAGAGACACGGAGAAATAAATAGGAAGACATAGAACCAGCCATTTCTCAGTGAACTTTGTTCTCTCAAAAAAATAAAAACTCTGTGCCTTTGTGTCTCTGTGTTCCAATCTGTTTTTCGTAAACCAATTTACAAACTAAAGAACTAATAAACTTATGATAAAGAAAATGACATTTATATCCGGTCTGGCACTGTTGTTGGCAGTGCAGACCTCCTGCCGCGAGAATGAATTCGGTACGGTAGACCTGACGATGCCCGAAGATGTATACGAACCGGTAGAAGCGCAATATACCTACAATCATCCGTGTGCGATGTATAATCAGGCAGATTTCGACCGTGTAAAAGCCATGTTGGACAACGGGAGTGCACCGCAAGCGGTGAAAGATGAGTTTGAGAATCTGAAGAAGAGTTCGCTTACGACTCTTCCTTATACAGCCGAACCGCAGACGGAAATCGTGCGTGGCGATGCTACAGGCACTGCTGCCGGGAGTGAAAACTATCGTTATGCCATGGAAGATGCTGCTGCAGCCTATCAGATGGCGTTGCTTTGGAAGCTGACCGGTGATGACAGTTATGCTGAGAATGCCGTAGAAGTGCTCAACGCATGGGCAGATGTCTGCAAGGAAATTACCTCGAACGATGCCAACCACAAGCTGGCTGCAGGAGCGCAAGGCTATACCTTTGCCAATGCTGCTGAAATTCTCCGTACATACGAAGGTTGGCAAGAAACGGATTTCAATGACTTCAAGACCTGGATGACGAATGTGTTCGCTTCGCAAAACCGTGATTTCCTCGACAATCATCAAGGCTCGAACAACTGTGCCGAACACTATTGGTCGAACTGGGACTTGGTGAATATGGCTTCTTACCTTTCAATTGGTATCTTGACCGAGAACGATGAGATGGTGAACTATGTGGTGAATTATTTCTATGAAGGTGCAGGCAACGGATGCATCAAGCGGCTGATTCGTGGCGAACATACAGACCCCTTGGGTACGGGCGAAGAAATCTTCCAGAACCAAGAGAGCGGACGTGACCAGGGACACGCTGAAATGTCGGTTATGGTGGCTGCCAACCTTTGCCAGATTGCCTATACGTTCTATCAGGAAAACCCATCGGTAACCCAGTTGGATTTCTTTGCCGCTGATGACAATGCCATTATGAAGATGGGCGAATACGTTGCGTTGTCCAACTTGCGTAATGGAACAGACAACCGGAACAATATGGGAAGCTGGCTGGTAAGTGCCACCCAGATGCCGTTTACGACCTATGAATATTGCATCGACTGCTCTTGCCGCGATAAGAACCACGGTGCAACCCATACGCAAATGGCAGATGATGAAGGGCGTGGCAGCGTTCGTCCGGGATGGGAAATCTTGTACAATCATTATGCAAAGGTGGCGAATGTAGGCAGTGGCTATACGTATGCCAAGCAGTTCGCTGACAAGCTTCGTCCAGAAGGCGGTGTGGGTGAACCGGAAAACCGTTACGGTACAAACAGCGGTGCGTTCGACCAATTGGGTTGGGCAACCTTGATGCTTTACCGTGAATAGATATTGTTAAGAAGCTGTTTTGAATTTATCGTGCGATGATTTGGGATGAGTTTTTGAGGCATTTTCGCTTCTGTGATGAGGAAGATAGCGGGCTATCTGACGAAGAACAGGAGCGGAAAGGACCAAAAAATCGCCCAAAGCACACACGAAAACGGATACATCAAGCCAAGAAAAACTTTTTGGAGAAATTCAAAACAGCTTCTAAGTTAACCCAAAGAAAGCGGGGCTTGTCCGGATGATGTGAATCAATCGGATAAGTCCCGTAATGTTATAAGTAACTGCTCATAAATGAGATTCAACACAGAGGACACGGGCATATACTCTCATAAGGAATGTGGCGTATAGTAAGGCAGCAGGAACCGAAAGAAACCCTGCTCCACCTCCTGGTTGGGGGATTCAGACGGTTGTTCTACAAATCTTCCTTCAATCCTTGCTTCCAACTGGGGAAAGGGCAGTGGTCGTGGATCTCACGGAAAAGCTTTAGACAGTAATTCACCAAATTACGGGCTTCTTCCACTACAATGGGGTCACCCATGATTTCAATCAACGAGCGGGAGGTGGATGTATTAATCGTCTTACGAATACCCATCTCGTTGTTGCTTAATGTTACCAGGCTGTAATCGGATTTACAAGTCATTAAGTCTATCACTTGTGGGCAGGGCTTTTCGAGCATCTGTAACAGCTTATTTACGTCTGCATGGTTGGTGATGCGCTTGAAAAAAGTGCCCCAACCCGCAAAAAGCATTACCTCGTTTTTTCCCTTAAACAGGAAGTTTACTATTCCGTAAAAGCCTTTTCCTGCTTTAAATATATATTCGGCATAATCTTTACGGACTACAAATGTCATCGCTTCGCCCGCCATAAATGTGCCGCCGGCAGTTGTCTGTAAGAAAGTACGCATAAGTTATCAAATCTGTTTACAATGTCATTAAAATGCGAAAACTCACCGTGAGTGCTCTTCAGTCACCCACTTCTCCACCGTCCTTGTTTCCGATGAGAAGTTTACGCCTATCAGGTAAAGCTTGCGTTTGTCCGTCTGGAAAGGGAGGGCATAATGGTTGTCCTTGATTTGCCGGAGGGCTTCTTCGGCGGTCTTGTCAAGCTTCAGTTCTATGATGTAAATATAGTCTTTTGTCTGAATGGTAATATCTATGCGCCCTTGGCTGGTCGCCTGCTCTACCTGTACATTGTAGCCCAGCATGGTGAAAATCAGGTAGAGGGTGTTTTGGAAATCCTTTTCTTTATCAGCTCCTGCCACCATGTAGCTTCTGCCTGCCAGCATGGTCTGGATGGTTTGCAGCAGGTCATCGGGGTTGCCCCGTTTGACGGCTGAAGTCATCTTGTTGAGAATGCCCCTGATGCTCGATTGTTGCTGTGACGTGTAGTAAGGCATCAAGAAACGGAAGAAACCCCGCTCAACCTCATGATTGGGGAAGTCCAAACGGTAACCCAGTTCCGAGTCATAACCGGCAATGGTGAGGTAGCCGCTCTGGAAGAGTACGGGAATAGGGTCGTTATATCCCTCGTCTACGGAAGAAAGCACGTCCCCGTCCACATAGATGCCTTTCAAATCATGCAACTCATAGTCGTTCTGTTGCAGCAGCTTGACCAAAAAAGTGGGTGTGCCTGTCTTGAACCAATAGTCATTGAACTCTTTTTTCGCAAACGTGTTGAGCAGGCTGAACGGATTGTAAATGCCTACACTGTTCTGCCGGAAATGATAACCGTCGTATTGCTTGCGCAACCTCTCGCATGCCTCTTCGAAGGTCATGCCGTTGGCATCGGCAAGTTCGCGGATGGAGTCGTCAAAGTAAATGTGCAGTTCTTCTTCAGATATGCCACAGATGTCCACATAGCGGGGATCCATGGAGATGTCATCCAGATTGTTCAGGTCGCTGAAGATGCTGACGTGGCTGAACTTGCTCACGCCCGTGATGAAACCGAAACGGATGCAGGCATCCAGTGACTTGAGCACAGAGAAGAAAGCTTTCAAGGTTTTCCGGTACGCATCGTGTAACGTTTCGTTGTCGATAGTGCTGAGAAGCGGTTTGTCGTATTCGTCAATCAGTACTACCACTTGTTTTCCGGTCTGCTTGTAGACATTACGTATCACGTTGTAGAAACGGGTTTCAGGAGAAAGGGATTTGTCTGTATCTAAACCGTATGTCTGTTCCCATATCATGAGGTGCTTGTCCAATTCTTCATGCAAAGCTTTCTCACTGGTGTAATTTTGGGCATTCAAGTCCAGATGAAGCACGGGATATTGTATCCACTCTGTTTCCTGTTTCTCTATGGCAAGTCCTTTGAACAAGTCTTTTTGCCCCAAGAAGTAAGCTTCCATGGTAGAGACCAGCAAGGATTTGCCGAACCGGCGGGGACGGCTGAGAAAGTAATATTTCCCCATCAACGCCATTCGGTAAATAAATGCCGTCTTGTCTGCGTAAACGAATCCGCGCTTGCGGATGTCGGCAAAACTCTGTATTCCTATGGGGTACTTCATCATGGCTTGGTAAGTTTTTTGAGTTTTTAAGTTCTTGGGACGTTTGATTTTGTTTACAAAGTTAACGATTAATCTTCAACAGACAAAGAAAAAGTCGGTTTATAGTAGAACAAAATCTCACCACAGAGGTCACAGGGTACCACAGAGAAAAAATTATTGGACGATGAAGGACATCCGTCCCTCTTTGCCCCGATAATGATAGCCACGCTTTCGACATGTTCGCAATTGGAACGTGACAATATCTCCTACCGATTGCAGTCAGTAAGGAAGCGGTATATAGAGAAAGGTGGGAAGCTCGGACGCAAGGTAGGCTCTGTAAAAACGGAAGAACAGATAAAAGCCCCATAATATCCTATTTCTGCAAAATTACTTTTTCTCCTTCGCTCCATGGCTCCTGAAATGCGTGATAATGATGTTCCAATATTTCATCTGTTATCACAAACGGCGAATTGGCATTTAAGACCTGATTTCTTTTATAGAGTCTTTTTTGCAAAAGCTCCTTACTGGCTTTCATATAGACAAGTTCCGTTTCAGCGCCTGCTTTTCGGATTAGCTCTTTATAAAAATTCCGATTTTCCTTACTCCAAAAACTAAAATCAATCACAACATCTTTTCCTTGCTGAATCAGGGACAGCAGTTTTTTTTGAAGCGCAGCTTCCACCTGCTCTGACAATTTTTCATATTCTTCTTCCGGATAATCAATTCCCTTTCTCCCATAAAGTTTCCACATTTCTTCGTCAATGGAAAGTCTGATATATCCTTCCTGTTCTTTTTTCTTGGCGTAAGTAGTCTTTCCAGAACCACATACGCCGCACATCATAATAACTTTACTCAAACACATATAAAGAATTACAATTTCAGGTTTATATCGTTAATCAATATCCTTTTATTCAGCATCAATATGTTTAAATATTTCTATCACCACCTAAGACTTTGCATCTGCATAATTCTGCACATATTTCCATGTGTTCTGTGCGAGAGTTTTTTCGCAAGAAGCGTATTTGTCCCTTTGGGCGGAAAATAGAATGATTACTAAAATAGGCTTGGCACACAAACCTTGAACGGATATAGAGCCAACATGTTCAATGGACATACTATTGCCATTTAAAGCATTCTCTATATCTTCATGTTCTTGAAAATACATTTTTTGCCCAAGATTCATCATACTCACAGCGAACTATTTCTCCGTTCAGTTCCTCTACTTCTCCAGTGGTCACTTGCTGCAAATATTCATTTGAAGGCATATTATTCTCTCCTTTTTCTAATTCGAGAACCGGCTTTTGTTGACTATAATTCTATATGTCAATTTCTTCAATGGCCTTATCTAAAAAAATCTTTCCATCCAGATGTTCCAATTCATGACAGAAACACTTTGCCATTTCACCTTTGCCGGTTATCACTACTTCTTCACCGTATTCATTCAATGCCTGTATTGTAACCTCATAAGGTCTGATGGTTTTAGCAAAACGGTCTGGGAAGCTAAGGCAGCCTTCAATACATTCTTGAAGGCCATGGCTTTCTAAAATCCGCGGATTTACGAGTTTTAGACGGCAACCGAGAAAATCAATCACAACCAGTCTTTTCAAGATGCCGACCTGATTTGCAGCTATAGCTGCTCCATTATCTGTTTTATGAAGAGTTTCAAGCATTTCTCCAAGTAAGCTGCGGATTTTATTATCAACCACTTTGACTTCTTCGCATCTGCTTCTTAATACCGGATCATTGCCATATCTGATTTTTCTTTTTGTCATTATTTATCTGTTTAATAAAATGAATATATTCTTGATTGGGTATAGCTTAATGATTTGCATTGTCTGTATGGTTATACCGAAGCCTTCTTAATATATGTTCCGCTATCTTCCTCATCACACAAACGGAAATGCCTCAAAAACTCATCCCAAATCAGCACACGATAAATTCAAAACAGTTTCTCAGTAAAAACTGAAGTCCTCTCTCCTGCCGTCTGATCTCAAGAATTCAGGCTGGCAGAACGGACTCTGCTCAATGTTTCCGGTGTCATCTGGAGAAGCGAGGCTACATATACCAGGGGCGCTCTCTTCAGGATTTCCGGATGGAGCTGCAACAGCTTGTTATAACGTTCATGAGCCGGTTCAAAGCGCAATGTATCCGCCTTAATCTGCGACTCGATCAATGAGAATTCAAAGATTTTCCGGTACAGCAGAGCGATTTCCGTACTCTTTGAGGCTAGAGCATCCATCTCCAGCTTGTTGATTTCCCAGCCGATCGTCGGCTCCAGTGCCTCAATCATCAGGCGGGTCGGCTCCTGTTTCAACAAACTTTCCAGACACATGATCATTCCTCCTTCGTAACCGATATGTTCCGTAAGGTCTTTGTCATATTTGAAATAAAACTGACGGGTCATACCTTTTTCAATATACAGCATCCCTCTGCAGACATCTCCCTCATCAAGAATGCGTTCACCCTTCTTATACTTTCTGCTTACCAGTATATCTGCAAAAGCATGCATCGCCTCTTTGCTCATCAGGCAATGAAAGCGGGCAGACATCTGACGGGCAGCCTCTAAATTTGTCATCATCATAAGCATTCCTCCATATCTTTAACTCAAGAAAAGAATATAACCTTCTTTTTATTTTACCTTTATGCGGTCGAAACCTTCTCCGAATACGCCGATCACAGCACTTTGGGAAACAAATGCTTTCGGATCTATATCCTTGATCAGACGGAAAATCGTACTGGATTCACGTTTCTTTGCCAGAACAAACATCATCTTGACATTGTTCTGGGTATAACAGCCAACGCCGTCGATAAACGTCACACCACGGTGAAGGTCTTTGTTGATGCGGTGTCCTATTTCTTCATACTTATTGGAAATGATGAAGAACTGCACGGACTGGCGGGCACTGTTTACGACCTGGTCCAGCACAAAACTTGAAATAAACAAGACCACATAACCGTAAACGACTTTTTCCCAGTTGTGCAATACCAGATAACTGGAAGAAATAATTACCAGGTCACATAACAGAATGACACGTCCCAGACTGATATCGCGGTATTTGTTGACGATTGCTGCAATAATATCCGTTCCTCCCGTGCTGCCATTGGCAGAAAAAGCAATACCGATACCACTGCCGCAGAACGACGCACCCAGTACACATGCCATGAAAGGCTGGTCGTGAATCAACGAAACGCCGTTGGTTATACTCTGAATCACAGGCAGAATGGAGCTCAATACAAATACAGCAAAAATTGTTTTCACACTAAACTTCCATCCCAGGATAATCAGAGACAGAACCAGCAGACATCCATTGATACCTAAATAAGTATACTGAACCGGCAAACCTGTCGCCCAATAAACAATGGAGGCAATACCAGGTACAGCTCCTGAAGGAAGATCATTAGGAAGCAAGAACACATTCCAACCTATACCATACATAATCATTCCCAAAGCGATTAACAGGTAATCTTTCATTTCACGCCAAATTCTTTGCCGGCGTGTAGTAGGTAAAGCACTATTCATAAATCTTAAAAACAAGGTTATTATAAATTCGCCTGCAAAATTACGAAAAGAATAACTTCGATTGCCTTTACTCCCTCTTTTTTTTTTAACAAGAACATAAAAAGAAGCCGCTTCCCGATGATTCATGCCGTGGATTCTTTTTGTAAATGATATTATTTTCGTATTTTTGCAACCAAATTGACGACCAAAACGTCTGACTAAACAAATAACGACAACGGTTTCATCAAATAAATATGGCGTTAGTAAACGAACATCTACTGAAATTGCCGAACAATCATTTTCTCCTCAACATGGAGAGAAAGATCAATACGTTCAAGGTTACTCATCCCAAGGCTCATCTGATCAGCCTGGGGACAGGAGATGTCACCCGCCCTTTGCCACAGGCTTCCATCGATGCCATGCACAAAGCCATCGACGAGATGGGATGCATTGACTCGTTTCACGGATACGCCCCGGAACAAGGGTATTCTTTCCTGACAGAAGCCATATTGAAACATGACTACGCAGCCAGAGGCGTTTCTCTGGAACCCGGGGAAATATTCATCAACGACGGAACGAAAAGAGAGGTCGGAGATATCGGAGATTTGCTGAGACACGACAACAGCATCGGAGTGACGACACCGATCTGTCCGATATATATTGTCGCCAATGTCACTTACGGCCGGGCAGGCACTCCCCAACCGGACGGCACATGGAGTAACGTTGTCTATCTGCCCTGCCTGCCGGAAAACAACTTCATTCCGCAAATCCCCAGTCAACGCATTGACATTATCTATCTTTCATTCCCGAACAACCCGACCGGAGCCGTCATCACCAAAAACGAACTGAAGAAGTGGGTGAACTATGCGATAGCCAACGACACCCTGATCATGTATGATGCAGCTTATGAAGCTTACATACAGGATCCGGATCTGCCCCATTCCATCTACGAGATCAAAGGAGCAAAGAAAGTGGCCATCGAGTTCCGGAGCTTTTCCAAGACAGCCGGCTTTACGGGAGTAAGATGCGGATATACCGTCATCCCGAAAGAACTGACGGCAGGTACACTGGCAGGTCAGCGCATTTCCCTGAATGAATTATGGAAACGGCGCATTGCTGCCCGAAACAATGGAGTCTCTTACATTACGCAACGGGCCGCCGAAGCCATCTACTCACCGGAAGGAAAGAAACAGATCAAGGAAACCATTGCTTATTATATGCACAATGCACAAATCCTGAAAGAGGGACTGAGCCATGCCGGACTTCAGATTTACGGCGGCGAGCATGCACCTTATTTATGGATCAGGATTCCGGAAAGAACAACTGCCTGGAAATTCTTCGAACAGTTGCTCTACGAAGCCCAGACCATCGTAACTCCGGGAACCGGTTTCGGACCAGAAGGAGAAAACTACATCCGTCTCTCCACCTTTGCCAAATATGAGGAATGCCAGGAAGCAGTGAGACGAATCAGAAAATGCATTTAAAGTAAAACAAGAAACATAAAAATAAGATTTAGGTATTATGTCAAATTTAAGATTCAAGGTAGTGGAAGAAGCGTTTCACAAGAAACCTGTAGAAGTTCCATCTCCGGCTGAACGGCCTAGCGAATACTTCGCTAAATATGTATTCAACCGTGAAAAGATGTTCAAATATCTCCCGAGCAAGGTCTACGCCAAGCTGGTCGACGTTGTTGACAACGGAGCTGCACTGGATCGCAGCATTGCCAATGAAGTCGCTGCCGGAATGAAGAAATGGGCAACCGAACTGGGAGTAACTCATTACACACACTGGTTTCAGCCGCTGACGGAAGGTACGGCAGAAAAGCATGATGCTTTCGTGGAACACGACGGCAAGGGAGGTATGCTCGAGGAATTCTCCGGAAAACTGCTCGTACAGCAGGAAGCTGACGGTTCTTCTTTCCCCAACGGAGGAGTGAGAAACACTTTCGAAGCACGCGGATACAGCGCATGGGATCCTTCATCTCCTGTTTTCGTTGTGGACGATACGCTTTGCATCCCGACTGTCTTTATCGCTTATACCGGTGAAGCTCTTGACTACAAGGCTCCTCTGCTGAAATCTATCCGGGCCGTAACCAAATCAGCCCTTGACGTAATGCATTATTTCGATCCTTCCGTACGTAAAATCGTTTCTTACCTCGGTTGGGAACAGGAATACTTCCTGGTTGACGAAGGTCTGTACGCAGCCCGCCCGGACCTGCTGCTGACCGGACGTACCCTGATGGGACACGAAGCTTCAAAGAACCAGCAGCTTGAAGACCACTATTTCGGAGCAATCCCCTCCCGTGTAGCTGCTTTCATGAAAGATCTGGAAATCCAGGCACTCGAACTGGGTATTCCTGTCAAGACCCGTCACAACGAGGTTGCCCCGAATCAGTTTGAGCTGGCACCGATCTACGAAGAATGTAATCTGGCCGTTGACCACAACATGCTGATCATGTCGCTCATGCGCAAGATTGCACGTTCACACGGATTCCGCGTGCTGCTGCACGAAAAACCGTTCAAGGGCGTCAACGGATCAGGAAAACACAACAACTGGTCACTGGGTACCGATACGGGTGTCCTGCTGATGGCTCCGGGAAAAACTTCTGAAGAAAACCTGAGATTCATCACTTTCGTTGTCAACACACTGATGGCCGTTTATCACCATAACGGACTGCTGAAGGCTTCCATCATGAGCGCAACAAACACTCATCGTCTGGGAGGTCACGAAGCACCGCCCGCCATCATTTCTTCTTTCCTGGGAACCCAGCTCAGCAAAGTTCTGGACCATCTGGAAGAAAGCACGAATGATGACCTCGTTTCACTCGACGTAAAACAAGGACTCAAACTGGACATTCCGCAAATTCCGGAACTGCTGATCGACAATACCGACCGCAACCGTACTTCTCCTTTTGCATTTACCGGAAACCGCTTTGAATTCCGTGCTCCGGGATCTGAAGCAAACTGTGCAAGCGCCATGATTGCTCTGAACTCGGCCATGGCTGAGCAGCTCATCATCTTCAAACACGACGTAGATGAACTGATCGAGAAAGGCGAACCGAAAATTTCAGCGATCATCCAGGTTATCCGCCGCTACATCAAGGAATGCAAGCCTATCCGCTTCGACGGAAACGGTTACAGCGACGAATGGAAGGAAGAAGCTGCACGCCGCGGCCTTGACTGCGAAACCAGCTGCCCGCTGATCTTCGACAACTACCTGAAGCCCGAAAGCATCCGGATGTTTGAATCTACCGGAGTCATGACACGCAAGGAACTTGCCGCACGTAACGAGGTAAAATGGGAAATGTATACTAAAAAGGTACAGATTGAAGCCCGTGTACTGGGTGACCTGGTTATGAACCACATTGTTCCGGTAGCTATCGAATATCAGACCAAACTGATCGACAATGCCTATAAGACCAAAGCACTCTTCCCGGAAGAAGAAGCTGCGAAGTTGTCGGCTGAAAATATAGCAATCATCCGTGAAATTGCCAGTCACACGGCTTACATCAAGGAACAGGTGGATGCTATGGTCGAAGCCCGGAAGGTAGCCAACCGCATCACGGAAGAACGTGCCAAGGCTATCGCTTACCACGACAACATTGCTCCGATGCTGGAACACATCCGCAAACACATTGACCAGCTGGAACTGATCGTGGACGACCAGATGTGGACACTTCCCAAATATCGCGAACTGCTGTTTATCCGTTAAACAACGCTATAAGCCTGTTTATTCAAGCGCAGAATTCATGAACTCCTTGCGTCCAATGCCGCAACCGGTTCATGAAGCCTGCGCTTCTTTTATTTTCCTGCCCGCACCTGCCGGCAAGGAAAGTCACGCCTTCACATAAAATTCGTATAAATTCACGGCCCTTAGAAATAAAAAAGTACGTATCTTTGCGGCATGGAATGGTTATACAATTTGTTTTTTGAGCAATCTGCCTTGCAGGCAGTCGTTATCCTGTCCCTTATCACAGCTGTGGGACTTGGATTGGGGAAGATCCATATATTCGGAATCTCCTTAGGCGTTACTTTCGTATTTTTCATGGGTATCCTTGCCGGGCACCTCGGATTCAGTATAGACCCTCAAATGTTGACCTATGCAGAAAGTTTCGGCCTTGTGCTGTTCGTCTATGCACTGGGACTTCAGGTAGGCCCCGGTTTTTTCAGTTCATTCCAACGTGGCGGATACCGGCTGAACCTGCTCAGCCTGGGAGTTATCGTACTGGGAACCGTCATGGCTGTACTGCTAAGCAGAGTAACAACTGTAGACCTGCCCGATATGGTCGGTATCCTTTGTGGAGCGACAACCAATACTCCGGCACTGGGAGCAGCCCAGCAAACCCTGAAGCAGCTGGGAGAACCCACAAGCGGAGCAGCCCTCAGCTGTGCCGTAACTTATCCGCTGGGAGTTGTCGGAGTTATTCTGGCTATTCTGGTAGTAAAGAAACTTTTTGTACGGCCTTCGGACATGGAAGACCATGAACACGATGATCCCAATCATACATACATTGCCACTTTCCAGGTACACAATCCGGCTATTTTCGACAAGAGTATTCAGGACATCGGAAAATCAGGTTATCCCAAGTTCGTCATCTCACGTGTATGGAGAGACGGAGCAGTAAGTATCCCGACCTCTGACAAGATCCTGAAGGAAAATGACCGTCTGCTGGTAATCACTACCGAGAAAGACGTTCCGGCACTCACCATTCTGTTTGGAGAACAAGAAAACCGGGACTGGAACAAGGAAGATATTGACTGGAATGCCATTGACAGCAAACTGATATCGAAACATATCGTTATTTCCCGCCCGGAAATCAACGGAAAGAAACTGGGATCCCTGCGTCTCAGAAATACATACGGTATCAACATCAGCCGTGTATTGCGTAGCGGTGTACAGCTGCTGGCTACTCCGGGACTGGTACTGCAACTGGGAGACCGGCTTACCGTTGTCGGAGAAGCTGCCGCCATTCACAATGTGGAAAAGGTTCTGGGAAACACCGTCAAGACTCTGAAAGATCCTAACCTGGCATCTATCTTCATCGGTATCGTTGTCGGACTTATTGTCGGTTCCATTCCTATCGCTGTTCCCGGTATCAGCAGTCCTGTCAAACTGGGACTGGCCGGAGGCCCTATCATCATCGGTATCATGATCGGATCATACGGACCACGCCTGCACCTGGTCACTTACACAACAAGAAGTGCCAACCTGATGTTGCGCGGTATCGGTCTCTCTCTCTATCTGGCATGCCTCGGACTGGATGCAGGAAGCCATTTCTTTGAAACGGTCATGCGCCCGGAAGGAGCTTTATGGATCGGACTGGGATTCCTTATTACCTTTGTACCTGTGGTAATCATGGCACTGGTAGCCTTGCGCCTGTGCCGCATGGATTTCGGAAGCACCTGCGGTATGCTTTGCGGAAGTATGGCAAACCCCATGGCACTCAACTATGCCAATGATATCATCCCCAATGATAACCCGGCCGTAAGCTATGCCACCGTCTATCCTTTAGGCATGTTCACCCGCGTCATCATTGCCCAATTAATCCTGATGTTGTTCCTTTAATTATATAAAACAATGAAAATCTATAAACAGATCACACCCGAAATTATCACGCAGGATCTCCGTTATCTGGAACTGCTTTCACATAGTTTTCCGACCGTTGCAGCAGCCAGCACGGAAATCATTAATCTGGAAGCCATCCTGAACCTGCCCAAAGGAACAGAACACTATCTGGCCGACCTGCACGGAGAGTACGAAGCTTTCCAACATGTACTGAGAAATGCTTCAGGAGCCATCAAACGCAAAGTGAACGAAATATTCGGCAACACCCTGCGTGAAGCAGAAAAGAAAGAACTCTGCACCCTCATCTACTATCCGGCAGAAAAGCTGCAACTCATCAAGGAAACAGAAAAAGATCTGGTAGACTGGTATGTCATAACCCTGAACCAGCTGGTCAGAGTCTGCCAGAACGTATCTTCCAAATATACCCGCTCGAAAGTACGCAAGGCTTTGCCCGAAGAGTTCTCCTACATCATTCAGGAGTTGCTGCATGAAAGCAGCATGGACCCCAACAAGCAGGCCTACATCAATGTCATTATCAGCACCATCATCGATACCAACCGGGCTGATGACTTCATCATCGCTCTCTGCAACCTGATACAGCGGCTGACCATTGACATGCTTCACATTCTGGGAGATATCTTTGACCGAGGTCCCGGCCCACACATTATCATGGATACCTTGTGCCACTATCACAACTTCGATATCCAGTGGGGAAACCACGACATCCTGTGGATGGGAGCCGCTGCCGGCAATGACTGCTGTATAGCCAACCTGCTGCGTCTGGCCATGCGCTACGGAAACCTTTCTGCTCTGGAAGACGGCTACGGTATCAATTTGCTTCCGCTGGCAACATTTGCCATGGAAATCTATGCCAACGATCCCTGTTCCCAGTTCGGCCCGCGCATTGACAAAACCAACAACTCTTACAGTGACAAGACTTTACGCCTGATCGCACAAATGCACAAGGCAATCAGTGTGATCCAATTTAAACTGGAAGCCGAAATCATCCGGCGTCATCCGGAATTTGAAATGGAAGACCGGATGCTGCTCCATCACATCGACTTCGACCGCAAGGTGTTTACCCTCGACGGAAAAGATTATGTGATGAAAGATTGCAGTTTCCCAACCATTGATCCGGCCGATCCTTATAAACTTACGGAGGAAGAACAGGAAATCGTTACCAAACTCCATCACTCGTTCACCCGAAGCGAGAAGCTGCGCAAACATATGAAATGCCTTTTCCGGTACGGATGTATGTACAATGTCTGCAACTCCAATCTGCTTTTCCATGCGTCCATGCCTCTCAACGAGGATGGTACCTTGAAAGAAATTGAAATACTGGGAAAGAAATACAAAGGCAAAGACCTGCTGAACCGGGTAGGACAACTGATCCGTACGGCCTATTTCGCAGACAACGACAACGAAGAGAAACCTTTCGCCATGGACTACATCTGGTATCTGTGGTGCGGTAAGAACTCTCCCGCATTCGATAAAAGCAAAATGGCTACTTTTGAGCGTTATTTTCTGGAAGACAAGGAAACTCATAAAGAAATCAAAGGCTGGTATTACATCCTGCGTGACCGGGAAGACGTCTGCGACATGATTATGGACGAGTTTGGTGTAGAAGGAGAACACCGTCATATTATCAACGGCCATGTTCCGGTGAAAGCCGTAAAGGGAGAAAAACCGATCAAAGCCAATGGTAAACTGATGGTCATAGACGGAGGATTCTCCAAGGCCTATCAACCGGAAACCGGTATTGCCGGTTATACATTGGTATATCACTCACGAGGCTTCCAGCTGGTACAGCACGAACCTTTCACCTCTACCCAGAAAGCCATAGAGGAAGGACAGGACATCAAATCAACTACCCAACTGGTAGAACTGAGCAGCCAGCGCATGATGGTAAAGGATACCGACAAAGGACGGGAACTGATGATTCAAATCGAAGACTTAAAGAAACTGCTGGTAGCTTACCGGACCGGATTGATCAAAGAGAAATCACTCTAAGCAAAGAGCATAAACAACAAAAACGGAGAAACCTGTCGGGTTTCTCCGTTTTTGTTGTTTATCATCAGGCCGGCAAATTACACCAGCTTATTGGTTGTCTTATCAGGGAAAACAACGGTAGGCTTGAAAGTCTTGGCTTCTTCAAAATCCATCTGTGCATACGACATAATGATGACTACATCACCAACCTGCACCTTACGGGCAGCAGCTCCGTTCAGACAGATACATCCCGAGCCACGTTTACCTTTAATAATATACGTATCGAAACGTTCGCCGTTATTGTTATTCACAATCTGCACACGCTCACCTGCAATCATATTGGCAGCATCCATCAGGTCTTCATCAATGGTAATGCTTCCTACATAATTCAGGTTTGCCTCAGTCACGGTAACACAATGAAGTTTTGACTTCAGAACTTCAATCAACATCGTCTCTTACTCCTTATATTTAATGTTATCAATCAGACGAACCTCTCCACAGAATACAGTGATACATCCTACGATATAGGTACTGTCGTTCCAGTCAGTTACAGTCTGCAAAGTTGTACCATCTACGATTTCAAAGTATTCCAGACGCAAACCTTCAGCCTTCGCGATACACTCTTCTACATACAATTTTGTTTCAGCCAGAGAATGAGCCTTGGCATATTCACAGCTTGCAAAAAGAGTTTTTGAAATCTGAAGAGCCTGCACACGCTGTTCAGCACTGAGGCGTGCATTACGGCTGCTCAGAGCCAGTCCGTCAGATTCACGTACGATAGGACATCCCACGATCTCCAGGTTAAACGGATACTTGCGGACCATCTCACGGATAATGGCCAGCTGCTGGAAATCTTTTTCACCGAAGTAAGCACGAGTAGGCTCTACAATCAGGAACAGCTTGCTCACAATCTGACATACGCCATTGAAATGACCCGGACGGTATTTTCCTTCCATTACCGTATCCAGCGGAGCATAACTGAACTGACGAGTGTCGGGTTCAGGATAAATTTCTTCAACGGAAGGAGCAAAAACAAATGCTGCACCACAAGCCTCAAGCAACTTGCAGTCAGCATCCAGCGTACGGGGATATTTCAATAAATCATTCTTGTCATTGAATTGAGTAGGGTTCACAAAATCACTGACCACTACGACATCATTTTCGGCAACAGCCCGTTTCACAAGCGATGCATGTCCGGCATGCAACGCTCCCATTGTAGGCACCAAACCGATGGTCTTGCCCTCCCGGCGAAGTACATCCAGTTCAGCACGAAGCTCATTGATTGTTTGAATTAATTTCATTTTCTTTATCTCAGTTTTATACCATAATCTGAAAACGGTTGCAAAGTAAGCCATTATTTATCACATAATGAAGAAGAAAATCTAAAAAATGTACACATTTATCCGCAAAAAGGCATGCATTCACTTAAAGAAGCAACACTTACCTATACTACATCTTGTCACATTAACATACTATAAGGAATAATAAAAGGCAGAAAATTCGCCTTCACGATGATTTTTTTTGTATCTTTGCCCAATGTTTATGAGCAACAATAATAACATGAGCGCTAAAAAAGTTTTATTCATTACACAAGAAATTACTCCTTACGTACCTGAAAGTGAACTAGCCATCATTGGCCAGAATTTACCGCAGGCCATTCAAGACAAGGGTCGCGAAATCAGAACATTTATGCCTAAGTGGGGCAATGTGAACGAACGCAGAAACCAGCTGCACGAAGTAATCCGCCTGTCAGGAATGAACTTGATCATTGATGATACGGACCATCCGCTCATCATTAAAGTAGCATCCATTCAAGCTGCCCGTAGGCAAGTTTACTTCATCGACAATGATGATTATTTCCAGCACCGTCTGATCACGACCGACGAAAACGGTAAGGAATACGAAGACAATGGGGAACGCGCTATCTTCTATGCCAGAGGGGTACTGGAAACCGTAAAGAAATTGCGCTGGTGTCCGGATGTCATTCACTGCCACGGATGGATGAGTGCTATGGTTCCGCTCTACATTAAGAAAGCTTATTGTGATGAACCATCTTTCAGAGACTCAAAAGTCGTGTTCTCAGTATATGGTGATGGATTCAAATCCAATCTGGATCCCAATTTCATCAATCAGGCATTACTGAAAAGCATCACTCCCGAGGATCTCAGCATGATTCAGACACCGGTCAACTATGAAGAATTATGCAAACTGGCTATTGCTTATTCTGACGGAGTAATCCAAAACAGTGAAAACGTTATTCCCGGAATCATGGACTATGCACGAAGCCTGAACAAACCGGTTCTTGACTATCAGTCCTCACCCGAAGCCTACGCAGATGCATGCGACGCATTCTACGATAAAGTATGGGCAGAGGCTGAAAATTTGTAAACATACAAAACAATAAAACAATGAAATTAAAGTTCTTGGCAGCAATCGGATTTGCCGCTATCCTCTACAGCTGCGACGATACAACAACAGGAATAGGCGACTTTGTTGCTGAAAACGACGGTATCGAAGCGTTTTCCGACTCTTATGACATATCAACCCGCACTATTTTGCTGGATTCTATCTTTTCAAGAACCAGCAGTGCTTATCTGGGTAGGTTCACTGATCCGGAATACGGGACCTTCAGTGCCGAGTTTCTGACACAAATCAACTGCCCCGAAGGATATGAATTCCCATCAACCCTTCAGGCCATTGAAGAAGCAACTCTGGTCATGTATTACAACAGCTATTACGGAGATTCTCTGGCAACGATGCGCGTACAGGTGGATACACTCAATCAGGTCATCAATGATGACGGATCAGACAAACGCTTGTATTACACATCACTTGATCCGACTGCTTATTATGACAAGAACAAACCGGCACTTGCACAGAAATATTATGCCGCCCATAATCATACAATGAGCGACTCTCTGCGTAATGCCGTAGGATATTCCTCCATTACCCTGGATTTGGGTGAAGGATTCAGCAACCATCTGTACGAGAAATACATGGAGAATAACCATCAAAACTTCAAGGATGCCCAGGCCTTCATCAACAATGTACTCAAAGGATTCTATATCCACACCAACCAGGGAGAAGGATCTATCCTTTATATCTCAGACATCAAGTTACTGATGAAGATCCGCTATACCACGAAAAACTCAGCAGGTACGGCAGACTCCATCGTCAGAGGATATATCCCCTTCCCGGCTACCAAGGAAGTGTTTATGTCTACACGCTTTGACAATGATAAATCTGTTCTGAAACAACTGGCAGCAGAAAAGGAACATACCTATCTGAAAACTCCGGCTGGCCTTTGCACAGAAATTACACTTCCGTTGGAAGAACTGTACAATGACCATAAAACGGATACACTGAACTCTGTATCCCTAACGTTCACCCGATTGAGAGAAACAACCGAAAGAACTTATCCCATGGGTATCCCGGGAACACTGCTTCTTATCAGAAAAAGTGAAGTGAAAGATTTCTTTGAGGGAGGAAAACTGTATGACAACCAGACTACTTTCTGTGCGGATTATACAAGCAATTCTTATACGTTCTCTAAACTGAACCGCCTCATCAGTCACATTTTTACTGAAATAGAAAATAACCCGGATACCTATAATCAGGATCCGGACTGGAATAAAATCTTATTGATTCCGGTAAAAAAAGAACTGGATGGATCCAATAGCAGTACAGCAACTGTCATTGGAGTTTCAAACGATATGGAAGTCAACTCAGCCCGACTGATCGGAGGAGAAGAAGGAGAAAAAATCCAGATGAATGTCATCTATACACAGCCTAAGAACCCTAAATAAATCAGATATTTCATTCTGAAAATATTACATATAAAAAAGCAGGAGAAAACGTTCGAAAAGTTTTCTCCTGCTTTTTTTATAACCTTCCACAACATACCTGCCAGCCCTATCTCTTTCAGGAGTCAGCACTCAAAATCTCCACACCCTAACCTTTCTCCACAGAATAAAAATACGGAGTCCATCTCCCGACAGGCTCCGTATTTCAGACTGTTATTATTTAAAACAGACTTCCAGATTTATCTATTATGAAAACTGTTATTCACTTTTTTTGGTAGTTTTCTTAGCTGCAGGTTTCTTTGCGGCAGGCTTTTTAGCAGCAGGAGCTGCAACCTTTTCTTCAGCTTTCTTCAATGCCTCCTGCAGTCTGGCAACCTCTTCATTCAGCTGAACCAGTTCCTCACCCTGATTCTTGATTGTAGTCAACAGAGAGTTCAGTTCCTCATTATCCATATCAACCGGATACAAAGAATTCACACGAGCAATAAAGTCTCCCAAAATGTTCATATAGTTAGTGAAAGCATCAAAAGGAGAATCATAAATACCACGCGGCAGATAAATACCCGTATTCTTGGTAGTCATGAAACGGAAGTTATTGCTGGCCTGCAGATAATCCCAGTCTTGCTTGATTCGGCGGTCATCACACAAGTGTACACGTTCTGCCACACTATACAGCTTGTTGAAAGCCTCACGCTGCATGGCATTTCCCAACCAACAGCTGACATCTCTTTCTTCATCCGACCATGACAACGGATAAGGTACATCCACCTTATCAACAGATTTCAGTTTGGTAACCACTTCTGTCGGAGTAGAGAATGTAATGCCTCTTTCCTTCGCACAAGCCGGCAGAGCTTTCAGGAATTCCAGAATATTTGAGGATAAGGGTTGAACCATACCCAGTGCCTGCAATTCCATAAAGATATTGATTACCTGTTCCCCTTCCGGCAAAGCTGCAATCCAATCCATATATTTGTCAGCAAACAACGGGTATTCATTCCACTCTGAATTAGAGAAGCGCAGGCTAATATCATCTGACAACTTGTAATCACGCAACAAAAGCTTCAGGTTCGGGTTTTCGGCACAGTGATACAGATAGTGCGGACTCTTCCATCCCAGCACATGCTTTGCACCTTCTGTAAGCATTCCCTTGAAGCCCATTTCTGCAATGATACCACCTATCGCATCAGAATAAATCAAGCTGGAATTACGGAATACTTTCGGAGTCTGTCCGAAAACTTCTTTCACCTTATTGCTCATCCGCATAACTTCTTCACGGAAGCAGTCTTCGTTGGCTAAAGAAGACAAACCATGAGAATAAGGTTCAGCCAGGAATTCCACGCATCCCGTTTCATTCAGTTCCTGCAAAAGTTCAATAACGCGGGGAGCATGTATTTCAAGCTGCTCCAGTCCCACTCCGGAAAGTGAAAGGGCAACCTTGAACGCACCGGCATTAGCTTTCGCCATCTCAATCAATGTAACCAAAGCCGGAATATAACTCTTTTCTGCAATTTCCGTAATGCAACGTTCATTTTCATAATCATCGTAGTAATAATGGTCACGACCAATGTCGAAGCAACGGTAACGTTTCAGATGTATGATTTGATGTATCTCAAAGTAAAGGCAAATTGTTTTCATATCGCAATCACATTTTATTATTTAGCGTAATTTCTTAATACGTCCTCGTACAGGCCACGAATCTTCCAGCCCACTTTTTCCCACGTAATTCCATCTACTTCCTTACGTCCTTCCTCCTGCAGATATTTGAACAGTGAAGGATAAGTACAGATAGCATAGATGGCATCAGCCATGGCATTGATATCCCAGTAGTCCGTCTTGATTACATTTTCCAGAATTTCCCCGCAACCTGACTGTTTGGAAATGATGGAAGGAGTTCCACACTGCATAGCTTCCAGCGGTGCGATACCGAAAGGTTCAGAAACCGACGGCATAACAAACACATCACTGTTCTTATATGCTTCATACACCTGACGTCCACGTTGGAATCCCGGGAAGTGGAAGCGGTCCGCAATACCTCTTTCTGCTGCCAGATTAATCATGGCATTCAGCATATCTCCGGAACCGGCCATCACGAAACGGATATTACGCGTACGTTTAAGTACCAGTGCGGCTGCTTCTACAAAGTACTCAGGTCCTTTCTGCATAGTGATACGTCCGAGGAAAGTCACGATCTTTTCCTTCGGATGTTCCACACGAGGAATATCCTGCAAATCCTGTGAAAGCGGATATACGGCATTATGCACAGCAAAAACCTTGTTCGGATTCTGATGATACTCGTTGATTACTGTACGGCGAGTCAGTTCGGACACACACATAATACAATCAGCATGGTCCATTCCGTTCTTTTCCATTGCATAAACCGTAGGGTTAACCTTTCCACGGGAACGGTCGAAATCGGTAGCATGCACATGGATACACAGTGGTTTTCCGCTGACCATCTTGGCATGTACACCAGCCGGATAAGTCAGCCAGTCGTGAGCATGGATAATATCAAACTCCTGCTGACGGGCAACCACACCGGCAATAATAGAAAAGTTATTGATCTCTTCATGCAGGTTCTGCGGATAACCGCCGGCAAATTCCATACATCCCAGATCGTTGACGTGCATATAAGAAAAGTCAGCATAGATATGATCACGGAAAGCATAATACTGCTCCGGCGTCATATATTCCGGCAAACGTGACTTCAGATAATCATAATTCACATCACGCCATACGATAGGCACTTGATTCATTCCGATAATATTCAGGAATTTCTCTTCCTGACCGGAAGGCTTGGGCAGACAGAATGTAGTCTCCACATCTCCCTGCAAGCTCAGCCCCTTCGTGATTCCATAAGAAGCTACAGCAAGACCACCGTATATCTTGGGAGGAAATTCCCATCCAAACATTAATACTTTCATACAGGCTCCTCCTTTTAATAATTATATTTATCCAACAAATACAAAACTCGCAATATCTCAGCCACATTCATGGTGAACGATACAGCACCACGACCACGGAAAGGCGGATTACCATCAAACAGCTCAGGAATGGATCCGATACAATGACAGGTCAATTCGTCTTCGAAGCTGATCAGCTGACGTTCAACAAATGAAATTGCACTCCGTTTGTAAATACGCAAGTAAGCTTCCAGATAGAATCCTTCCAGCCACGGCCAGGCTGTTCCCTGGTGGTAAGCATAATCACGCTGCAACTGGGGACCTACATAGTTCGGATTGTATCCGCCACTCTTCGGGCTCAGGGAACGCAATCCTTTCGGAGTCAGCAGTTCTTTGGTTACAATATCAACCACTCCCTTCTTCTGACGGGAATTCAATGGTGAATAATCCAGCGCAGCAGCAAAGATCATGTTAGGCCGCACACTCCAGTCCATCATCTGTCCGTCAACGTAGTCCAGCAGATAACCATATTCATTCAGGAATGTATCAACGAAAGCTTGTCCGGCCTTATCAGCAATCAAGGTACAGGTTTCAATCAGTTCATTGCAACCGAAATCGGTCAGCAAATCTCCTGTGAATCTCAAAGCATTATACCATAAGCTATTAAATTCGACAATATATCCTGTACGCGGAGTAACCGGGCGACCATTTACTGTTGAGTTCATCCAGGTAATAGCCTTCTGAATACCTTCGGAATAAATCAGACCATTTTCATCCACCCGCATATTCGGATGTTTTCCTGCGGTCAGATAGGCCATAATATCTTTCAGCAAAGTTCCGTATTTAGCTTTTGCCACTTCGCGGGAAACCACCTTCGCATACTGCTGAATTGTCCAGACAGCCCACAACAGGACATCCGGATGTTCCATCTCATACACTTTCAGATGCGTTTCCTCTCCATTCATAAAGGCATAAATGGCATGTGAGGCCGTATTCATCACCTGCTCGAATTTTTCTACTTCCCCAACAGAAAGCATCAAACCCGGCAACGAGATAAACATGTCACGCGCACGGCATTTAAACCAAGGATAACCGGCAAGTATATAGGAATCTTCCCCCTGTTTATTTAAAAACTGATGAGCGGCATTGATCAGACACTTCTTGAAATCAGCACGCGGTGTTCGTTCTTCAACTTCTTTAGTAAACAGATCATTCAGCCCCGCTGTATCCTGCATCGCTGTGATTCCCCCTGAAAAGACAACCGATTCCCCTTTTTTGATATTGACTTCAAAATACCCCGGAACATACAAGTCTTCATTAAAATCATATCCTCTCTCCTGCTCCTTGGGATATTCAATTCCCCGATACCAGTCTGGCTGGAAATGAAATTCATTCGGTTTGTTCAACTGCATATATAACTCCGGATAGCCGGGATACATACTGGTTTTGATTCCGTTTTCCACCAGATCGTAGTGACGGTTGGCCTGTGCGTTCTCATGTGTATACTGGCGTACACTCCGGAATGCCAGGAAAGGCCGAAATCGAAGAGTAGTCTCTGAATGGGCATCCACCAACGTATAACGAATCAGGATACGGTTTTCATAATGAACGAAAACTTTTTCTTTCTTGAGAATTACTCCGCCTACCCGATACCATGTCGTAGGAACTTTTTCACATTCAAATTCACGAATGTACTTGTGACCGCGAGGGCTGAAATTATCTCCGTGATATTTGTGAAGCCCTAAATTAAACTCTGCACCGTGCTGTATAACAGTTTCATCCAATGAAGACAACAACACATGGTTTTCATCGTCCAGTTCCGGTATCGGAATGACAAGCAAACCATGATATTTGCGAGTATTACAATCTACAATGGTAGAACAATGATACGCACCTGAGCGGTTAGTCCGAAGAATCTCACGCGGAAGAGATTCTTCCAGGTTTGTCATTAATGTTTTGTCAAATCGTAAATAACTCATAGTTTTTATCTTAAGGTTATAAATATAATCTTAGTTCTATAAAAAAATGTTATTATATACACCTCAAAATTACTAATTAAATAATAAAACAAAAATCAATTAAGCATTTTTTTCATTTTTCTAGAACAATATTTCAAAGTACCATATTTTTCAAACACAAATATGTGAAATTTCTGTTACGCAACATATACAAAAAGAGAAAGCCGCCTGAACATTGTCAGGCGGCTTTCTCTTTTTTTGTATAATTACATCAGTCTATCATATCAAATCCACAATAAGGAACCAGAGCCTTCGGAACCCGGATTCCTTCCGGAGTCTGATTATTCTCAAGCAAGGCAGCTACGATACGCGGAAGGGCCAAAGCAGAACCATTCAAAGTGTGACAAAGTTCTGTCTTCTTATCAGATTCCTTGCGGTAACGACATTTCAGACGATTAGCCTGGTAAGTATCAAAGTTAGAAACAGAACTTACTTCCAGCCAACGCTTCTGAGCTTCAGAGTAAACCTCAAAGTCGAAACAGATTGCAGCAGTAAAGCTCATATCTCCACCGCAAAGACGCAGGATACGATACGGAAGTTCCAGCTTCTTCAACAAGCCTTCTACATGATCCAGCATTTCCTGATGAGACTGTTTGGAATGTTCCGGCTTATCAATACGTACCAGCTCAATCTTAGAGAATTCGTGCAGACGGTTCAAACCTCTTACATCCTTTCCATAAGAACCGGCTTCCCGACGGAAACACTGAGTATAGGCACAATTCTTGATCGGCAACTGTTTTTCATCCAGAATCACATCACGGTAAATGTTAGTTACAGGAACTTCTGCAGTAGGAATCAGATACAGATCATCCAGGTTGCAATGATACATCTGTCCTTCCTTGTCAGGCAGCTGTCCTGTTCCGTAACCGGATGCAGCATTGACCACTGTAGGAGGCATAATTTCCTCATAACCTGCTGCACGAGCTTCATCCAGGAAGAAATTTATCAAGGCACGCTGCAGACGGGCACCTTTTCCTTTATAAACCGGGAAACCAGCTCCCGTTATCTTCACGCCCAGGTCAAAGTCAATCAGATCATACTTCTTGGCCAGTTCCCAGTGAGGAAGTGCATTCTTGGGAAGTTCAGTTTCCATACCTCCCATTTTTTCTACTACATTGTCCTCAGCTGTTGCACCTTCCGGTACTTCCTCGTAAGGAACATTCGGAATCGTATACAGCAGATTCTGCATATCTTCTGCAGCCTGATCCATGGCAGTCTGAAGAGACTTGCTTGCTTCCTTGATTTCAGCAACACGAGCCTTTGCAGCTTCCGCCTCCTCCTTCTTGCCTTCTTTCATCAAGGCACCGATCACTTTCGAAGTCGAGTTAACTTCTGCCAGATTTTTATCTAATTGATTTTGAGCATTACGTCTTTTTTCATTCAGTTCAAGCACCTGCGCAATTGTTTCTTTGGCATTGGCAAAATGCTTTTTCTCCAGCCCACGGATCACCTTGTCGGTATCCTCTGTAATTTGTTTAATAGTAAGCATATCTTTATTTACTTTTTGAATGACCTTTACGCATAATTTTGTGCAAAGATATATCTTTTTATTGGAATACGTATAACAAGAAAGAATGATATTCTCTCAAAACTCTAAGGAGATTTCTAAAATACCGGCAGAGTATAAACCAGGCCCAATGATATACGCTGTTCATTACGGTTTTCCCCTCCAAGCAAACGCGCGCATTCCGTAAAATGAATATTCTTGTACAGGAAATGAAGATACAGCAGCAATTCACTGTTTTCCATAGGATAATATTCCGCACAGAGTTGCGTATTCCAGACACGCCGGTATGTTCCTTCCTCAAATCCGGGAGTCTCTTTATAGACACCACCCTGCTCATATACACCTTTTATATATAAGTTCAGATGCGGATTGACCCGATAATCCAGATTTCCGATTGTAGTAAAGTAATTTACATTCTGGATTGTCGTTCCATTGCCTTCTTCATCTACCGTTATCCCGCTCAGCAGCCCCTTCGAATCCAACCCCTCACGAGAAAACATCAGATCGATATAACCCAGAAAAGGTTTCTTGTCCCAGACGTTTCCACAAGTAAAGTAAAAGATGTTCTTTTTCTTCGCCAGCTGACCATACGACAATGAATAACGGAGCTGTAAGGCACGATCCACAAAGAATCCGTCCCAATTTGCCGTAGCCAGAACCGGAACTTTGGAACGTTCCACCCCTTGAGGCAAACCATACATAAACTGGTCTTCAAGCGCACCGTTCCGCAGGTTTGTTACCTGAAAATTCATCGTCTGATCAGGATTGAGTGCATAACTGACGTTAAGTCCTGCCTGATAGCAAGGTATTGCATTATTAAAATCCGAAAACTGACGGACCTTTATAGCACTCACCCAATATTCGTACCCACTCAACTGAACAGCCTGTTTACCGGCAGAAAGTGTCACACGGTCACTAACGTTCCAGTTAACCACCGCCAGTTCCACTGAGCCAGAAAGATTGTCCAAGGGAATATTCGGATTGGTATACTGATTGAACGACTGACGGAAATGATAGGAAAATTTATTATGAAAAGCCCCCAGAATCTCCAGACGAATCCGATCTACCCGAAAAGCAGCCTCATCAAACTCCCGGTTAATAAAAGAAGCCTTAAGCGAGGAAGCAAACTGTATATTCATATTAGCCCAGTCGATCTTCCGCTTGTTTCCACTCAATTTCTCCAATAACGTCTTCTCCTCGGATGAAACCAAAGCCTCATTCTGCGCACATACAGATGCTGTCCCCCCGACCAGAAGGACAGACATCAAAATTCCTTTCAGTAATCCTCCGGTTTTCATACGGGATTACAGGCTCTTGCGGATTCGTACCAGTTTCTCCAGCAATCCTTCCAGCAGATCAAGTTTCAGCATATTGGCACCATCACTCTTGGCTACCGACGGATCCTGATGAGTTTCCATAAACAATCCGTCCACTCCTACGGCCACTCCTGCCTTGGCAATAGTTTCAATCAACTGCGGCATTCCTCCTGTCACTCCTGAAGTCTGATTAGGTCTCTGCAGAGAATGCGTTACATCCAGAATAACCGGATAACCAAACGACTGCATCTCCGGAATACTCCGATAATCAACAACCAGATCCTGATATCCAAATGTCGTTCCGCGTTCCGTCAGCATTACCTGATCATTTCCCGCTTCAACGACTTTTTCAGCCGCAAAACGCATGGCTTCGGGAGAAAGGAACTGTCCTTTCTTGATATTTACAATCTTTCCCGTACGGGCAGCAGCCACCAGCAAATCAGTCTGCCGGCAAAGAAAGGCCGGGATCTGCAATACATCCACATATTCAGCCGCCATTTCAGCCTCCTGAGCTGCATGAATGTCTGTCACCACAGGAATATCGAATGTCTGACGCACTTTTTCCAACACCTTCAGAGCTTTTTCATCACCGATGCCTGTAAAAGAATCAAGACGTGAACGATTGGCTTTCCGGTATGATCCCTTAAATACATAAGGAATTCCCAGACGGTCTGTTACCTTTACAATATGTTCAGCTATACGAAGTGCCATTTCTTCGCCCTCTATGACGCAAGGGCCTGCCAGCAGAAAGAAATTATCTGCTTTTTTCAAATCTGTAATATTCTTTATCATAATTAATTCGGTATTATCAAGGTCAGTGCTTCAGGAGCTATCGTTACTTCAATCGGGAAATGACGGTCAAACCACAGACGTCCATCCAGACTGATCTCTGCATTCTGTGCACGCAATATTTTTACACAACGGGTACGATAAGGTTTTACAGTCTTATGATTCAGCAAACGCCCCCGCTGAAGCATCCACAGGCCGGAAATAAGCTGACGAAGTTCCGGACGGTAAATAACCGATACGTCCAGCCAGCCATTATAAGGAACGGCACTGGGAGTCAGCCCGTAACCACGGCTGCTTCCAATGGCAACAGCCATAATACGCCCGCGAATATGTTCGTCATTTACTTTCAGATGCATGCGATGCAGTTTACGCTGGAATGCAACCAGAAACAATGAAGACAGATACGAGATCAGAGGAATTCCCCAAAAACGGCGGGTTTCATTCGTTATGCGCACAATCGTTGCTCCCAACCCCATATAAACAGCATTCAGAAAATAACGTGACACATGCTTGTCGCCATCGTAACAACTGAATACTCCAACATCCACCTTGCGCAAACGACGGTTTATCAAGGTATCTACGGCTCCTTTATAGTCATCCGAATCAAGCCCCCAATATTTGGCAAAATCATTACCGATACCATTGGGAATGATTCCAAAAGCTATCTCATGCTTATTTTCTGCTTCTGACTCCAGAATACCATTTACGGCATCATTGATAGCTCCGTCACCTCCAACAACAATAATGGTCCGATAGCCGTTATTGGCTAACGTACAAGCCAGACGTTCAACTGATCCAAAACCTTCAGACTGAACATAATCAAACTGTACATGCTGGCTTTCCATATAGTCACGAATCTCCTTCCAGCGTTTCTGCGCTTTCCGGCTTCCTGCTTTGGGGTTATAAATCACCCCCCATCTATTGGGTCCTACAGCCATAATCTATCGAGTTTTATCCATTAATTCTATAATCTTGTCTACTTTATCCTGCATACTCCACGTAGCATCTATCCAGTGAATTGTAAATCCTCTGCGTTCCATGCCCCGAAACCAGGTCATCTGACGCTTGGCAAACTGATGAATGGCTATCTCCAGCTGCTGAAACATTTCGTCATAAGTGAGCTGCCCTGTTACATACAGCGTCAGATATTTATATTCCAATCCATAATAGATCAAATCTTCCGGTGCGATGCCTTCATCCAGCAACGCACGGACTTCATCCACCATCCCTTCCTCCAGACGTTGCTTCAGACGGGAAGAAATCTTCTGACGGCGCAAGTCGCGATCAATATCCACTCCCACAATCAGGCTCCGGAGTTCCGGAAAAGAACGGGCTTCAGTTTCCTGATGCAAATAATACTCTTCTATTTCAATAGCCCGGATAGCCCGCTTCACCGTATCCACATCCGTAGAATTATGCAGTTTCTTGTAAGTGGCCAGTAAAGCCGTCAGTTCATCCAGACTCTTATCTGCCAGTCTGGAACGAAGTTCAGGATTTTCCGGTACCGGCAACAAACGATAACCTTTCAGAACCGACTCCAGATACATGCCCGTCCCTCCACACAAAACAGGGATCAGTCCGCGCGACCTGATATCTTCATAAGCCTTCAGGAAGTCACGCTGATATTCAAAGACATTATATTTATAGCCAGGTTCAACGATATCAATCAGATGATAAGGTATCTGCTGTCCGTCCAACACATAGTCCACAAGGTCTTTACCCGTTCCAAGATCCATTCTGCGGTATATCTGCCGGCTGTCTCCGCTGATAATCTCTGTATGCAGGCGTGCGGCGAGCGCAGCAGCAAGCGGAGTCTTTCCGGAAGCAGTAGGACCAAGAATCGTTATCAGATCATAATTCATATATCAGTAGCTGAAAAAAGTTTCGGACAACAAAGATAGCCTTTTTCTGCACACATCACATCTGTTTGCGCAAAAAAGTTCAGAAAGGTATAAAAAATAAAAGCCGCCCGGAATACCGGACGGCTTTTGATATAGGATTGTTTAACTGATTAGCAGTTTACTGAAGCCATGTGAGCGATCAGATCCAATACTTTGTTAGAGTAACCGATTTCGTTGTCATACCAAGAAACAACCTTAACGAAAGTATCAGTCAAAGCGATACCAGCTTTAGCATCGAAGATAGAAGTGTGAGTGTCACCCAAGAAGTCAGAAGAAACAACTGCATCTTCAGTGTAACCCAGGATACCCTTCAATTCGCCTTCAGAAGCTTCCTTCATAGCTGCGCAGATTTCAGCGTAAGTAGCCGGTTTAGCCAAGTTTACAGTCAAGTCAACTACAGATACATCCAAAGTCGGAACACGCATAGACATACCAGTCAGTTTACCGTTCAAAGCCGGGATAACTTTACCTACAGCCTTAGCAGCACCAGTAGAAGACGGGATGATGTTACCAGAAGCAGCACGACCACCTCTCCAGTCTTTCATAGAAGGACCGTCAACAGTCTTCTGAGTAGCAGTAGTAGAGTGAACTGTAGTCATCAAACCATCAGTGATACCCCATTTGTCGTTCAAAACCTTAGCGATCGGAGCCAAGCAGTTAGTAGTACAAGAAGCGTTAGAAACGAACTGAGTACCCTTAACGTAAGTCTTTTCGTTTACACCGCAAACGAACATCGGAGTAGCATCCTTAGAAGGAGCAGACATAACTACGTATTTAGCACCAGCCTGAATGTGAGCTTGAGCTTTTTCCTGAGTCAGGAACAAACCAGTTGATTCAACAACGTATTCAGCTTCTACTTCATTCCATTTCAAGTCAGCCGGATTCTTTTCTGCAGTTACGCGGATTTCCTTACCGTTAACAATCAATTTGCTATTTTCAACGTCAGCTTCGATAGTACCGTCGAACTGGCCGTGCATAGTATCATACTTCAACATGTAAGCCAAGTAATCTACCGGGCACAAGTCGTTAATACCTACGATTTGGATATCGTTTCTTTTTTGAGCTGCACGGAATACGAAACGGCCGATACGACCGAAACCGTTAATACCTACTTTAATCATCTTGTTTAATTTTAAAAAGTTCTATAATATAGTTATAAACACTCGCATTTACTTTTCTGCATCAGTCATCCGAAGCATCTCGCCGCCCCTTCTTATTTCCTAACTGCGTTGCAAAAATAGCAAATTCTTTTTTAAGTTGAGCACGAAAAAGTATTAAAATTAAGAAAAAACCAAGCGATATTTTACCTTCTTCTTGTTAAATCCTCTCTCTATGCCTGACAAACTTATCATTTTGCAATCCATACTTTACACGATAATGAATTTTCCCACCCACCCCAACCACTCATTTGTTTTCCTTACCTATTTATATATAGGATTCACGCTATTCATTTTTTAACATGGAATATAGGATATATCCCATCACATTCCTTACATTTGTAATAAATTATAGTCAATCAGAAATGGATTGCGAAAAATGGAATGGAACGCAGAGACGCAGAAGCGCAAAGTTTATTTTTTTTTGAGAGAGCAAAGCGCACAGAGAGTGGCATTTAGCTCCGTGTTCTTTGCCTTCTCTCTAAATTATTCCTCAGCGTCTTTGCGTCTCTGCGTTCGATTTTTTTCGCAAACTAATTTTTTTACTATATATCAAATTTCAAAACATAGGACCATGAAACACTTCAACAAACTCTTTGTTTTAGCAGGACTTGCTTCCGCCGCCTTATACGGATGTACACAACCGGGAAATAATACCCAAGAAAAAGAAATGGACGAATTTATTTCCGGACTTATGGACAAAATGACCCTGCGGGAGAAATTAGGACAACTAAACCTGCCTGCCGGAGGAGACCTGACGACAGGCACCGTACAAAACAGCAACTTAGCCGAAATGATCCGCAAACAAGAATTGGGAGGATTCTTCAACGTGATGAGTGTAGAGAAAATCCGGGAACTGCAACGCATCGCCGTAGAAGAAACCCGGCTGGGCATCCCTCTCGTAGTAGGAGCCGATGTTATCCACGGCTACCAGACCATCTTCCCTATTCCGCTGGCATTGGCATGCAGTTGGGACACATTAGCCACGGAGCGCATGGCGCAAATCTCCGCCAAAGAAGCTACAGCCAACGGAATCGCCTGGACATTCAGCCCCATGGTAGATATCTGCCGTGATGCACGCTGGGGACGCATTGCCGAAGGAAATGGTGAAGACCCTTTCATCGGCGCAATGATGGCACGTGCATACGTGCGCGGATACCAAGGCGAGAACCTGCACGAATCAGACAGCAGCATGATGGCATGTCTCAAGCACTTCGCCCTCTACGGAGCATCGGAATCAGGCAGAGACTATAACCGTACAGACATGAGCCGGGTGCAGATGCTCAACGAATACCTTCCGCCTTATCAAGCTGCGGTAAAAGCCGGGGTTGGTACGGTCATGACTTCCTTCAACACCATTAACGGCGTCCCTGCCACTGCCGACAAATGGTTGATTGACGATGTCTTACGCAAGCAATGGGGATTCAAGGGAATGATAGTGACCGATTATAACTCGATTGCAGAAATGGAGATCCACGGTGTCGCTCCTTTGAAGGAAGCGGGTATCATGGCGATGAATGCCGGAACCGACATGGATATGGTAGCACAAAGTTTCCTTAACCCGATGGAAGAAGCGGTCAACGAAGGTAAAGTATCGGAAGCCCGCATCGATGAAGCCTGCCGCAGGGTATTGGAAATGAAATACAAGCTGGGGCTGTTTGAGAATCCTTATAAATATTGCAATGTAGAACGTGCCCAAACAGAGACTTATTCGGAAGCCAACCGTGCCGAAGCCCGGAGAATCGCAGCCGAAACATTCGTCCTGATGAAAAATGAAAACCAATTGCTCCCGCTTGCCATGAAAGGACGAATTGCCCTGATAGGCCCGATGGCAGACGCTGCCAACAACATGTGTGGTATGTGGAGTCCGACTTGCGACCCCTCCCGACACTCCTCGTTACTCGAAAGACTTCGTGCCGCCACTAAAGGAAAAGCAGAGATTCTCTATGCCAAAGGAAGCAACGTGTATTACGATGCAGGCATGGAAGCTGGTGCAGTAGGCGGACGCACGTTACAAAGGGGAGACAACCAGAAACTGTATGCCGAGGCAATGGCGGTCGCATCCCGTGCCGATGTCATCGTTGCCGCAGTAGGCGAATGTGCGGAAATGACCGGAGAATCAGCCTCACGCACCGACATACGCATCCCCGACGCACAACGTCATCTGCTGGAAGGCTTGGTAAAGACGGGGAAACCTGTTGTGGTTTTGCTCTTCACCGGACGTCCGCTCGACCTGACTTGGGAATCGGAACATGTGCCTGCCATCCTGAATGTATGGTTCGGAGGAAGCGAAACAGGAGATGCCGTAGCGGACGTGTTGTTCGGGAAAACCGTTCCTTCGGGCAAACTGACCACAACATTCCCACGTACGGTAGGACAACTTCCTTTATATTATAGCCAGACAACTACCGGACGCCCCGACGGAGACCCGACTACGTTCAACCGCTTTATGAGCAACTACATCGATTGTCCCAATGACGGACTATATCCCTTCGGATACGGATTGAGCTACACGACCTTCGAATACGGAGAAATGAAACTCAGCTCCGAAACGTTACCCAAAGGCGGCAACATCACGGTAACAGTTCCGGTAAAAAACACCGGGAACTATGACGGAACGGAAATCGTGCAACTTTATATCCACGACCAATATGCCGACATAGCCCGACCGGTAAAAGAGCTGAAAGACTTCCGCCGCATTACCCTCAAGAAGGGAGAAAGCCAAGCAGTAACATTCACCCTGACGGAAGACGACCTGAAATATTACAACGCCGGCCTCGTCTATAAATACGATGCCGGAGCTTTCCAAGTTATGGTAGGTCCGAACAGCCGGGATGTGCAAAGTGCATCATTCAATGCCGAATAAGAAGCTGTTTTGAATTTCTTCAAAAAGTTTTTCTTGGCTTGATGTATCCGTTTTCGTGTGTGCTTTGGGCGATTTTTTGGTCCTTTTCGCTCCTGTTCTTCGTCAGATAGCCCGCTATCTTCCTCATCACAGAAGCGAAAATGCCTCAAAAACTCATCCCAAATCATCGCACGATAAATTCAAAACAGCTTCTAAGTTTTCAAATCTCAATTTAAATGAGTACCTTTGCCCAATCTTTCAATTTTATACAGAACTGAATATGCAGGAAAAGATTATTATTCTCGATTTCGGCTCGCAAACCACGCAGCTCATCGGACGCCGCGTGCGCGAACTGAACATGTATTGCGAGATTGTTCCCTACAACAAGTTCCCTTTCGGCGACCCTTCGGTCATCGGTGTAATCCTGTCGGGAAGCCCTTTCTCGGTATACGATGAAAAAGCATTCAAAATCGACTTGAGCGACATCCGTGGCAAATACCCCATCTTGGGCATCTGCTATGGCGCACAATTTATGGCGTACACCAATGGAGGCAAGGTAGAACCAGCCAACACCCGTGAATATGGACGGGCACATCTGGCTACGTTCGACCACAACAATCCGTTGCTGAAAGATGTCCGTGAAAACTCGCAAGTATGGATGAGCCATGGAGACACCATCACGTCTCTTCCCGAAAGCTTCAAGATTATCGCTTCTACCGACAAAGTAGCCGTTGCCGCTTATCAGGCAGAAGGAGAAAAGCTTTGGGGCGTACAGTTCCATCCCGAAGTGTTCCACACTGAAGACGGAACGCAAATCCTGAAAAACTTCGTAGTAGACATCTGCGGAGGCAAACAAGACTGGAGTGCCGCTTCGTTCATTGAAACAACCGTAGCACACCTGAAAGAACAATTGGGTGATGACAAAGTGGTATTGGGCTTGAGCGGAGGGGTTGACTCATCGGTTGCAGCCGTATTGCTCAACAAAGCTATCGGCAAAAACCTGACTTGTATCTTTGTCGACCACGGCATGCTTCGCAAAAACGAATTCCGCAATGTGCTCCATGATTACGAATGCCTCGGACTGAACGTTATCGGCGTAGACGCCAGCGAAAAGTTCTTTACCGAACTGGCAGGCGTAACCGAACCTGAACGCAAACGTAAAATCATCGGCAAAGGATTTATCGACGTATTCGATGAAGAAGCTCACAAGATTAAAGACGTGAAGTGGCTGGCACAAGGTACCATTTACCCCGACTGCATCGAATCCCTGTCTATCACAGGTACGGTGATTAAAAGCCATCACAATGTAGGCGGTCTGCCCGAAAAGATGAATCTGAAACTTTGCGAACCGCTCCGCCTTTTGTTCAAAGATGAAGTGCGCCGCGTAGGCCGTGAGCTGGGCATGCCAGAACATCTCATCACTCGCCATCCTTTCCCCGGACCGGGACTTGCCGTACGTATCTTAGGCGACATCACCCGCGAAAAAGTACGCATCCTTCAAGATGCCGATGATATTTTCATCCAAGGCTTGCGCGACTGGGACTTATATAATAAGGTATGGCAGGCAGGCGTTATTCTCCTCCCTGTTCAGAGCGTAGGTGTGATGGGCGACGAGCGGACTTACGAACGTGCCGTTGCCCTGCGTGCCGTAACCAGCACCGATGCCATGACGGCAGACTGGGCACACCTCCCCTACGAATTTTTGGCAAAAGTTTCAAACGACATCATAAATAAGGTAAAAGGCGTAAACCGCGTTTGTTACGATATCTCGTCAAAACCACCTGCAACGATCGAGTGGGAGTAAAATCCTACGGTTTTAGACCTATATTCTATAGCCTCAACTCGTAGAAAGTTGGGGCTATTTCATTCATTATCAGATAACAGCTTATCCTACTATTTTATAAAAGAAGAAAGTGCGAAGCCGAATAAATATTCATAGGCTTCGCACTTTCTTCCGTATTGCTTTAGAAGCTGTTTATTACATCATCCTCATCACATGATGTAAACAACGATGCTATACATATTGCAACAAACAAGTAAAAAAACAAATATTTTCTCAATTTCATCAAAATTGAATCACCAATAAAAAAGCACGGAAAGCGAGAAACCTCTCCTCACACCCGTGCTCCAAAAATTTTCATTTTCAATTGGCAGCTTTTGTACCTTCGTAAGTCACCTCCACTGTATAAGAAACAGGATTTCCCAACAACGATACATTGTCTATGTTTAAATCAAGATTCAATTTCCCATTCTCAAAAGTACCCGTAGCATCAATATCAGCTTCAAGCATCCCCGCTACAGCCAAACTGGAAGTAGCTGTGAAATTATAGGTATTATCACCTGCGCTCGTCAATTGACAATTTTCCAAGGCAATATTGCCTATAGGCATTTCCATAAATGTAAAGTCTGTAATCTGCAAATCTACTGCATTGTCTCCTGCTTTCGCAACCGATATGGTCTGTGAAATAGCATCCCCCGTAGGAACAGAACCCCCATCTGTAACCAAAGCAATACTCAAATTACCTTGATAATCACCAATGACAGAGTCCGCCGCAGAGACAGTTTCTACCGGATCGTCATCATCACTACATGAAGTGAAGAAAGGCATCGTGCAAAGCACGGCAAACACATAAAAAAACAAATTCTTTTTCATTTCCTTCAAATTAAAGTTTAGTTAATCAACAAATAACTTACACGAATTGTTGTAAGCCGGATGCAAAAATGGAAGAAATCCCCAATATACGCAAGGTCTATTTATATGACTTATGTTCTATTTTTAAGAGAAAACGATAAATAAGCAATTTTTCAGCCACACATGCAATACATACTTCAGATTTTCCTAAAATAAGCAAGGCTGCATTCTTGTTTGACACGAAAATGCAGCCTATATAATATAATAAGGAGTAATCCTATCGATTAAGCCTTCACACGGCCTACGTATGAACCGTCGCGGGTATCAACCTCAATGGTCTCATCTTGATTGATGAACAGAGGCACGCGCACTGTAGCGCCTGTTTCCAGCGTAGCAGGCTTTGTAGCGTTAGTAGCGGTATCACCTTTCAAGCCCGGTTCGGTATAAGTGACTTTCAACTGAACTTTTACCGGAAGTTCGGCAAACAGGATAGTTTCAGTAGAAGCGTCAGAAACCACATCTACCACCATTTCTTCTTTCAGGAAGTTAACACCTTCAATCAAGTCGTGAGCGATGGGGACTTGTTCGTAAGTTTCCTGATTCATGAAAATATAATCTTCGCCTTCCTTGTAAAGGAATTGGTAAGGACGACGCTCTACACGTACGTCTTCCAGCTTTTCACCGATGTTGAAGCGGCGTTCCAACACATATCCGTCTACCACATCTTTCAGTTTCGTACGCATAAAGGTATTCCCCTTACCCGGTTTTACATGCAAAAAGTCGATGCAAAAATACAACTTGCCATCCATGCGGATTGCGGTTCCAATCTTAATGTCTTGAGCATTAATCATAACTAAAATCTTTATTTATTGTGATTATTGAATTATCTTCTCACTTTCAATTCGGGTGCAAAATTAATCTAAATCAGGGAAAAACACAAAAAGATTTGTCTAAAAATGATTTGTCGTTTGGTTTATTAAAAAAAAGTCACTACTTTTGCACCCCGAACGCAAGGAATAATAACATAATTAGATACGAAAGATGAAAAGAACTTATCAACCCTCGAACAGAAAAAGAAGAAACAAACACGGTTTCCGTGAAAGAATGGCAACCGCTAACGGTCGCCGCGTATTGGCTGCACGTCGTGCTAAAGGTCGTAAGAAACTGACCGTCTCTGACGAATACAACGGCGTAAAAGCATAAGCCTTAGAAAGAAAAAAGCCAAAAGCCGCAAGATGCTGAGACAGTATTTTGTGGCTTTTCTTTTTTGTTGTATATTTGCCTTCGATAATCATTGATTGGTCATTATGATAAAGCTGAAAGACTTTTTTTCGTTCAAACAAAACCGTTTCTTCTGGTTGAACCTTATCGGCATGGCAGTTGCCATCCTTGCATGCATCGGCGGAACTTTGTTTTGGCTCGACGCTTATACGCATCACGGACAATCGTATGTTGTGCCTGACATCAAGCATAAATCATTGGAACAAGCCCAGCTTCTGCTCCACAACCAGCACATACAAGGCATAGTGGTCGATTCGACCTATGTAAAAGAACTCCCGCCGGGCATTGTCCTCGAACAAAAGCCCGAAGCAGGCATGCGGGTAAAAGAAGGACGGACGGTCTACCTGACCATCAACACACGGGAAGTGCCCCGCGTAAGAATCCCCGATATCATCGACAACAGTTCCGTGCGCCAGGCCGCCGCCAAGCTGAAAGCCATGAAGTTCAAGCTGACCGAACCCGAACTGGTTCCGGGAGAACAAGACTGGGTGTACGGCATCAAATACCGAGGCAAAAAGCTGAAATCGGGAGACCGGATTCCTTTCGAATCCCTGCTTACCTTATGCATCGGCAATACCCACCTGCGTGACTCGCTTGCCAACGATTCGCTCAACTTCCAGCTCAATAAGGAAGAGGACGAAGCGCAAGTAGATGAATCGTGGTTTTAATATAGTTGAAAAGACGAACGAATATAGATGAACAGACGAATGGAGATAGATGACATAACCGAACTGGACGATTCCCTTGACGACATCGAGCCGGTGAGCTCCCCGCCCGAATTGTATGAACATTTCCGTGTAACGGTAGATAAAGGGCAAGCGCCGGTACGCATCGACAAGTACTTGTTTGAACGTATCGTCAACGCCTCGCGCAACCGTATCCAAACGGCTGCAGATAACGGATACGTCATGGCAAACGGGAAACCCGTAAAAAGCAGCTACAAAGTAAAGCCGCTTGATGTACTGACCGTCATGATGGACCGTCCCCGGTATGAAAACGACATTATCCCCGAAGACATCCCTCTGGATATTGTGTACGAAGACGATGACTTGATGGTGGTAAACAAACCGGCGGGGCTGGTGGTACACCCGGGTTGCGGAAACTATCACGGCACGTTGGTAAACGCCATCGCCTGGCACCTGCGCAATGTGCCTACGTATGACCCGAACGACCCGCAAGTAGGGCTGGTGCACCGCATAGACAAAGACACGTCCGGCCTGTTGGTCATAGCCAAGACTCCGGATGCCAAAACCCATCTGGGCATGCAATTCTACAACAAAACTACAAAACGTGAATACAATGCATTGGTATGGGGCATCATCGATGAAGACGAAGGAACCATCGAGGGCAATATCGGGCGTAACCCGAAAGACCGTATGCAGATGGCGGTGATAAGCGACCCTACCCAAGGGAAACATGCCGTAACGCATTATCAGGTACTGGAACGTCTGGGATATGTCACCCTCGTGAAATGCGTACTCGAAACCGGACGCACGCACCAGATACGTGTACACATGAAACACATCGGACACGTACTGTTCAACGACGAGCGTTACGGAGGGCACGAAATATTAAAAGGAACTCATTTTAGTAAATACAAACAATTTGTAAACAATTGCTTCGCCATTTGTCCCCGGCAAGCGCTGCACGCCAAGACACTGGGATTCGTTCACCCCCGCACAGGCAAGGAACTGTTTTTCACATCCGAATTGCCCGAAGACATGACACATTTGCTGGAAAAATGGAGAGCATACATCAGTAATCGAGAAGAATCATGAAACGTATCATTGCTATCGTAGCAGGAGGAGACTCGTCGGAACACGATGTTTCCATGAAAAGTGCAGAAGGAATCTATTCTTTCATTGACAAGGAGATATATAAGGTATATGTCATCGAGCTGAGCCACAAAGGCTGGAATGCCATTTTGGAAGACGGCTCGAAGAGCACAGTCGACAAAAACGACTTCAGCTTTATGGAGAACGGGCAAAAGATAAAGCCTGACTTCGCCTACATCACCATCCACGGCACACCGGGCGAGAACGGCATCCTGCAGGGCTATTTCGAACTGCTCGGCATCCCTTACTCTACGTGTGACGTATTGGTATCGGCACTAACCTTCAACAAGTTCATGACAAACCAATACCTGAAGAGTTTCGGGGTACGTATCGCAGAATCCATGCTGGTACACAAACGGAACGGCATCAGCGATGAAGAAGTAATCGAAAAAATCGGACTGCCCTGCTTTATCAAGCCCAATGCCAGCGGTTCGAGCTTCGGCGTGACCAAGGTGAAGACCAAAGAACAAATCCAGCCTGCCCTGCAAGCGGCTTTCGCCGAATCGGATGACGCCATGATAGAAGCCTATATGGACGGCATTGAACTGGCGAACGGATGCTACAAGACACGGAACAAGTCGGTGGTGTTGCCTATCACAGAAGTGGTCAGCAAGAACGAGTTTTTCGATTTCAATGCCAAATACAACGGACAGGTGACCGAAATCACCCCCGCACGTCTCAGTCCCGAACTGACCGAACGCGTACAAAAACTCACTTCCGCCATTTACGATATCCTGGGATGCCGGGGCATTGTACGTGTAGACTATATCATCACCGAAGGCGAAAAAATCAACTTGCTTGAAATCAACGCTACGCCTGGCATGACCTCCACCAGCTTTATCCCCCAGCAAGCCCGTGCCGCCGGTATCGATATGAAAGAAATTATGACAGACATCATAGAAGACAACTTTTCGAAATGAAGAATGAAGAATTAAGAATGAAGAATTGCCTTGTCTGCATGGAATTCTTCATTCTTAATTCTTCATTCTTCATTTAAAATGCTTATCTTTGGAACAAACTTTAAAACAAAGTATCATGAACATTCCTGCTGAATTCGACGAGATACGTCCGTATACCCCCGAAGAACTTCCGCAAGTATTCGATGAGCTTGTGGCTGACCCTGCTTTCCAGGCTGTTATCAACGTAATAATGCCCGGAGTTCCTCTTGAGGCGTTAAGCCATCAGTTACACCAATGCAAGACAAACCTGGAGGTACAAGCCACCATTTTCTACCCTTTACTCCATAAAATCATCAAAGAGCATAGTGACGGATTCACATTAAACGCTTCTTCTCTGCCCGATAAAGAAAAGAACTATACCTTTATCTCCAATCACCGCGACATTGTGCTCGACCCCGGATTCCTTTCTTTAGGCCTGCTCGATAACCAATTCCCCAATACAGTGGAAATCGCTATCGGCGACAACCTGCTTATTTATCCGTGGATAAAGAAACTGGTGCGGGTAAACAAGTCGTTCATCGTACAGCGCGCACTCAGCATGCGCCAAATGCTGCAAGCCTCGGCACGCATGTCACGTTATATCCATTTTGCCATTACGGAAAAGAAAGAAAACATCTGGATAGCCCAACGCGAAGGACGCGCCAAAGACTCGAACGACCGGACACAGGAAAGCGTACTGAAAATGCTGGCTTTAGCCGGAAAAGACGATGCCGTCGACTCGCTAAAGGAACTGAACATTGTTCCGACTTCCTTATCGTATGAATACGACCCCTGTGATTTCCTGAAAGCCAAAGAAATGCAGCAGAAACGTGACATCGAAGGATTCAAGAAAACGCAAAAAGACGACCTGCTCAATATGCAGACGGGCATTTTCGGATACAAAGGAAGGGTGTATTTCCAGACCGCCCCCTGCCTCAATGAAGAATTAGAAACTCTGCGCGGATTGCCGAAAAATGAGTTATTTGTAAAAGCAGCCCAACTTATCGACCTGCACATACACCGCAACTACCGCCTGTATCCGGGAAACTACATTGCTTGTGATTTGTTGGAAGGCAAACAAACTTTTGCAGACAAGTATGACGAAAAAGAAAAAGCAAAATTTGAAGCTTACCTCCAAAAGAAACTTGACATGATAGACCTTCCCAACAAAGATATCCCGTTCTTGCGGCAATGCATCTTAACAATGTATGCCAATCCGACCATTAATCATCTGAAAGCGTTACATGTATGACCAGACAGATACTTCCTATCACATTTCTTCTTTGCCTGCTTCTTACAGGAAGCTGCAAAGAAGATACATACGTCTATCCCGATGTCATAACCGAATTCATTGACATCCAGACAGACGGGAGCGGAACCATTACACAGCTGGCCGCTGATAACGGGAGACATTACCGGGTACAGCCACGCGAAGGTTTGGACGGACTTCGTGCTGATACAATCTACCGTACTGTTTCTATTTATCAATTCCTGACCGAAAATGCCAGCCAAACAGAAGCGGAAGTTATGCTATATTCCAGCAGCATCGTCATCTCTCCCTATCCGGCTAAAGCATCCGAATGGAAAGACAGCATCTATACCGACCCTGTAGACATCCAAAGCATCTGGCGTTCGGGCGATTACTTGAACCTGATAGCAGAAGTAAAACGGAAAGATCAGTCACATGCTTTCCATTTCATCGAAGACAGTATCACTACCGATACCCAAGGCATACGTACATTATATTTACGCCTATACCACAACAGCAATCATGATTACGAAGCGTTTACCGACCCGACTTATCTTTCCGTACCGCTCAGACTTTATCGGGATACTTTACACACCGGCGACAAGATACGTTTTTACCTCAACACCTACAAAGAAGGCATAACTTACAGAGAATTTACATATTAACCTTTTCAGTTTATGATAAAAAGCATTTATTTCTTTTTCTTCGTATTTGCATGCCTGTTTGGGCTGATGGCATGCAGCGCCAGACCGCAAGACAAATTCAAGAACCTCACAGCCGATGAGTTCGACCGCTTGATTCAAGATGAAAACGTGCAACGGGTAGATGTGCGTACGGTAGCAGAATATAGTGAAGGGCACATTCCGGGCAGCTTGAACATCAATGCACTGGAAGACCATTTTGCCGCTGCTGCCGAAGAAATGCTCGACAAAGACCGTCCTGTGGCTGTATACTGCAAAAGCGGACGCAGAAGCCGGAACGCCGCCCGCATCCTTACCAACTTAGGATATAAAGTCTACAACCTCGACAAAGGATTTGACAATTGGAAAGAATACGGCAAGGAAGTGGAAAAATAGTAAATTATGCCAATCAGGAGTTAAAAGGGAGTTATAGGTAGTTATCGCCCGCCGGTGCGGGCTGGGAGTTAGATGCCAATACCTTTTTGCGCCGCTTCTGTAGAGACGATGTGCACATCGTCTCTACTACGTGGCATATACAAAATGCACAAAATAAATACCGCGTGAAGTATAACTCCTGAACGAAGTGATAACTCCCGTGAAACATAACTACGTTTAACTCCTGATTCGCATTATTCATTAGCAACTATTAACTTACAACGCTTGCAACATACGCTTCAGCACGACCGTTGCCGAAATTTCACGGTTCGCAGCTTCAGGAATTACCAACGAAGTAGGAGCTTCTATCACATCATCGGTCACAATCATGTTACGGCGTACCGGAAGACAGTGCATGAAGAACGCGTCATTCGTCACCTTCATGTGCGCTGTATCTACCGTCCAACTCATATCCTTACTTAATACCTTACCATAATCAGCAGGATTGGTCACACCCGGACATGCCCAGTTCTTCGCATAAATGAAATCCGCTCCTTCGAAAGCCTTCATCTGGTCGTATTCTACTTTGGCGCCACGTACAAACTTCGGATCGAGTTCGTAGCCGTGAGGATGCGTAATCACAAAATCCACATCGGCTTCGTTCATGAAATCGGCAAACGAGTTGGGCACAGCCTGAGGCAAGGCACGCGGATGAGGCGCCCATGTCAATACCACCTTCGGGCGCTCTGTACGCTTATATTCTTCAATGGTTATCAAGTCTGCAAAAGCCTGAAGCGGATGTCCCGTAGCAGCTTCCATGGAGAATACCGGCTTGCCCGAATATTGGATAAACTGATTCAGAATCTTTTCGGTATAATCATCCTCGCGGCTCTCGAAACGGGCAAACGAGCGTACGCCGATAATATCACAATAGGATGCCATCACCGGAATAGCTTCCAACAGATGCTCGCTCTTATCTCCATCCATCACCACGCCACGCTCGGTCTCCAGCTTCCACGCTCCCTGGTTCACATCGAGCACAATTACGTCCATGCCCAGGTTGCGTGCGGCTTTCTGGGTACTAAGCCGTGTGCGCAAGCTATTATTAAAGAATATCAGCAAGCAAGTGCGGTGTTTGCCCAATGCCTCATATTTATACCGGTCTTTCTTGATTTCAAAAGCTTCGGAAAGGGCGGTCTTCAGGTCGCCCAGGTCAAATACATTCGTGTAAGTTCTCATACAGTTATAACTATTAATTGTCTATTATTAATTATCTCGAATCTGTCCATCTCCTTCTATCAACCACTTGTAAGTGGTAATCTCGCGCAAGCCCATCGGCCCGCGGGCATGGAGTTTCTGCGTACTGATGCCAATCTCAGCCCCTAACCCGAACTGGGCGCCATCGGTGAACGATGTGGGCGCATTGACGTACACACATGCCGCATCTACCATGCGCTGGAAATAAGCAGCGGTATCTTTATCCTCCGTCACAATGCATTCGCTATGCTTCGAACTATAGGTATCGATGTGGGCAAGTGCTTCCTCTATACCCGACACGGTACGGACTGCCATTTTATAATCCATATATTCCGTGCCATAGCTTTCCGGCGAGGCAGGACAAAGCAATGCGGCGGGATAATGCCCTTCGAGTGCCTGACAGGCAGGTCCGTCCGCATACAAAACCACATGCGATTCCTGCAGGGGCGCACACAGTTCAGGCAAGTCCGCCAGACGTTCCCGGTGCACCAGCAAGCAATCCAACGCATTGCATACGCTTACCCGGCGTGTCTTGGCATTATTCACGATAGCAGCACCTTTTTTCAAGTCACCCGCTACATCAAAATACGTATGGCACACACCTGCCCCTGTCTCGATAACCGGCACGGTGGCTTCACGGCGCACATAGTCTATCAAGCCTTTGCTCCCGCGAGGGATAATCAAGTCGACCAACCCTTCGGCATGAAGCAGTTCCGCCGTAGCCTCCCGCTCCGCCGGAAGGAGTTCCACGAGATGTGCATCCAAGTTAAACCGTTGCAACACTTCGTGAATCAAAGATACGATGGCACGGTTCGAGCAATCCGCGTCATGCCCGCCTTTCAATACGCAAGCGCTTCCGCTCTTGAAACACAGCGAGAACACATCAAAGCTCACATTGGGACGCGCTTCATAGATAATGCCGATGACCCCGAAAGGCACACTCACCTTTTTCAGGCGCAACCCGTTAGGACGCACCGTTTCTTCCAATATCCTGCCCAATGGAGAAGGCAGCGAAGCCACATTCATCATATCCGAAGCGATGCCTCTCAAACGTTCGGGAGTCAACTTCAAACGGTCATATTTCGGGTCGGAAGGATTCATGCGCCGCAAGTCTTCCGCATTGGCTTCCAGCAAGACATCGGTACGCTCCAGAATCGTTTCCGAAACCGCGCGAAGCACTTCATTGATGCGCTCCTCTTCCAATAGAGGCAACGAGCGCGACGCCTGTCTTACTTGTAACAAAATGTCGGTAATGCTCATAACAATCAATTTAAATCCCTGCAAAAATAAGATTCTTTCCCACATTCCGATACTTTTTGCCCATTTATTTTCGTTATTCTAAAAACTTTTCCTATCTTTGGTTATAGATAACCTAAAAATATACAGATATGGAAGCAAAATCGTATGGTTCACTGATTGAGGTTTACCGGGGAAGCCTTTGGGAAGCCGAATTGGTAAAAGGATTATTGGAATCGGCAGGTGTATCTGCCATGCTGAAAGACGAAAGCTTAGGGGTGATTACCTCTCCCTATAACGAAGTAGGCGGACAAATTCTGGTAATGGTAAACAAAGAAGAAGAAGTATATGCCCGTAAGGTAGTAGAACGAAGACAAGCATGAAAACAATAGTCCTAAGCATGATACTTATGGCACTCTCTGCAACAACGCTTTATGCACAAACGTTGCAGCCCTTTACATGGCAAGCCTACGGGGTAAGTTTCAAGGCTCCCGCAGGCTATACCATAGAAGACGATTCGGAAGAAGGCCTTATTCTCAGCACGCCTACCTATTATATTACGGTGCAATTACTGGAAGGCGAAAGCTTTCAACGCTCCGAACTGACCCAGGAGCTGAAAAACATAGCCGCCGATGACGAGGTGACCCGGCAAAGCAAGGTCACCGATTTCGAACTTCCGCAATTCTACGGCGTACAACTGACCGGGGATTGCGAAAGCGACAAATGCTTGTATTGCTACCTGCTGACCAAAGACAATACAAGCGGCTTTTACGTGTCCATCCTTTATTCCGACTCCGCAGACACCCTTCCGGAAACCATACTGAAAAGCTTTACCCTCGAAGAATAAACCGACATCAGACATGAAAGCATCGTTCACCTCCTTTATCCGTACGGGACTTCCCGTAGCAGCCTTCCTTCTCTCGCTGGCTGCATTCACTTTCTCCCTATCCGCCCAAACCACCGAAGAGGCTTCGGCACCTGCCCCATCCTATAGTTGCGTGGAAGTGCCGAAAAGCATCACCTTTTGCGGCGATACCATCGACCTGACCCGCTTCGACCGCCGGGAAAGGATGGACCGCGAGCTGCTTGCCTTCACTTACATGCATAGCACAACCATCCAGATGATTAAGCGAGCCAACCGTTATTTCCCTATCGTAGAACCTATCTTGAGTGAAAATGGCGTGCCCGACGATTTCAAATACCTGATGTCGATAGAGAGCAACAACAATCCCTTGGCACGCTCGGTTGCGGGAGCCGCCGGCTTATGGCAATTCATGCCGGTTACAGGGCGGGAATTCGGACTGGAGGTAGGCAACTCGGTGGACGAACGTTATCATGTAGAGAAAGCCACCCGCGCCGCTTGCAAATACCTGAAGCAAGCATACGCACGTTTCGGGAATTGGGTAAGCGTTGCCGCATCTTATAATGCGGGGCAAGGACGCATTTCGAGAGAACTGGACCGCCAATACGAAGAAGACGCCCTCGACCTGCAACTGGTAGAAGAGACTTCCCGCTATGTGTACCGCATCCTTGCGGTGAAAATGCTATTTGCCGACCCGGCGAAATTCGGCTTCCGCTTGCGTGCGTCCGACCTCTATCCACCTATCCCCTACCGGGAAATCAAGGTAGAAAAGACCATCGAAGACTTGCCCCGGTTTGCCAAAAGCCAAGGAACCACCTATGCTTTATTGCGCAACATGAACCCCTGGCTGCGTTCCCGCTCCTTACATGTGCATGGCTCGAAAGTCTATTACCTCCGCATCCCCGACAAGGAAGGCATGCGCTACAATCCCCGGGTGCTTTTCCCTCACGACCCGAAGTGGGTAGTGCCTTAAGGCATACGCTTTCATGCCCCATCGCATATAGCTGCATTGCCCCTCCCATATAGATTCAGGGGGCAACGCAACTATATGCAAAAAACACGGACTTAAAACTCACGGACTTAAAAACTCAAGAACTTAAAAAATTATTTGTATATTTGCGCTCTCATATTTATAACAACAAGATTTATGTCATGCATTTTACATATTGAAACCTCTACGGAGGTCTGTTCAGTAGCCGTCAGTCAAGACGGGGCTTGCATCTATTCAAAAGAAGATTTCGAAGGTCCTTCACATGCCGTAGTGCTGGGCGTATATGTAGACGAAGCGCTTTCGTTCATCGATAGCCATGCCATTCCGCTCGATGCCGTTGCGGTAAGCTGCGGACCGGGTTCGTACACCGGATTGCGTATCGGCGTATCCATGGCAAAAGGCATCAGCTATGCACTTCAGATTCCGCTATTGGGAATCCCCACGCTGGAAGTAATGAGCGTACCGGTGTTGCTGCACAAAGAACTGCCCGATGACGCACTGCTCTGCCCCATGATTGACGCACGCCGGATGGAAGTATATGCCGCCGTTTACGACCGTGCCCTGAAAGTGCAACGCCCCATCAGCGCAGATATCATCGATGAAAACTCGTATGCAGCGTTCTTAGCGGAACATCCCGTCTATTTCTTCGGGAACGGAGCGGACAAATGCCGGGAGAAACTTACACATCCCAACGCACATTTCATCGACGGCATCCACCCTCTTGCCAAGTGGATGTTCCCGCTTGCGGAAAAAGCCATGGCAAGAGAAGAATTTAAGGACGTAGCTTACTTCGAACCGTTTTACCTGAAAGAATTTGTGGCTTCAAAGCCGAAGAAACTATTATAACTATATGGAATATAACACCCAACAACGAAAATTGCCGCTTCCCGAATACGGACGAAGCGTACAAAACATGGTAGATTATGCCCTGACGATTGAAGACCGCGCCGAACGCCAGCGTTGCGCCAACACCATCATCAACATCATGGGAAGCATGTTCCCCTACCTGCGCGACGCGAATGACAACAATCACAAGCTATGGGACCATCTCGCCATCATGGCGGATTTCAAGCTGGACATCGACTATCCGGTAGAAGTGGTGAAGAAAGAAAGCCTGGAAATCAAGCCCGAGCGTATTCCTTATTCCCAGCACAATATCCGCTTCCGCCACTACGGACGTTTCATCCAAGACTCTATCCGCATAGCCATCGACTATCCCGAAGGCGAAGAACGGAAGCGGCTCTTGCAACTGATAGCCAACCACATGAAGATGGATTATCAGAACTGGAACAATAAAGACGGCATGGAAGACCAAAAGATTCTGGATGACTTATACGAATTATCGGACGGGAAAATCAAATTATCGCCGGGCGACATCACCCTTACCGAGCAACGTGTATTCCCGCGCCGGCGCCAGGTAAAGATGAACAACAATAACCAACAAAAGAAAAAATACTAAACCAATCTGTCTATGGCATCGTTTGTAATCGAAGGAGGGCATAAGCTGCACGGCGACATCGTTCCGCAAGGAGCAAAGAATGAAGTGCTGGAAGTGATTTGCGCCACACTGCTGACCGATGAAGAAGTGACAATCAGCAATATCCCGAACATCTTGGACGTAAACAACCTAATCCAACTGCTCCGCGACATGGGAGTGAAAGTGGAAAAGAAAAGTACCGACACGTATGCTTTCCGTGCCGATGCGATTAACTTCGATTACTTGGAGAGCAACGAATTCCTGACACGATGCTCCCGCCTGCGCGGGTCGGTGATGCTGGTCGGACCGCTGGTAGCGCGCTTCGGACATGCCATGATAGCCAAACCCGGAGGCGACAAGATAGGGCGGCGCAGGCTGGACACCCACTTCTTAGGCATCCAGAAACTGGGTGCCACGTTCCAGTACGATAGCCAGAAAGGCGTATTCCGCATCTCTGCCGGACACCTGAAAGGCACCTACATGCTGCTGGACGAAGCTTCGGTCACAGGTACGGCAAATATCCTGATGACGGCAGTGCTCGCCGAGGGGAAGACCACCATCTACAATGCCGCCTGCGAGCCTTACATCCAGCAACTCTGCCACATGCTGAACCGCATGGGAGCGCATATCGAGGGCATCGCCTCCAATCTCCTGACCATCGAGGGGGTAAAGAGCCTGAAAGGATGCACCCACCGCGTATTGCCCGACATGATTGAAGTAGGGAGCTTTATCGGCATGGCGGCTATGACGGGAAGCGAAATTACCATCAAGGATGTATCCTATCAAAGCCTGGGCATCATCCCCGACAGTTTCCGCCGGTTAGGCATCCGCCTGGAACAACAGGGAGACGATATTTTCATTCCCCAGCAAGAGCATTACGAAATCGAATCGTTCATCGACGGGTCGATTATGACCATAGCCGATGCGCCTTGGCCCGGACTGACCCCCGACCTGCTAAGCGTCATGCTGGTAGTTGCCACCCAAGCCAAAGGGAGTGTCCTGATTCATCAGAAGATGTTCGAGAGCCGCCTGTTCTTCGTGGACAAGCTCATCGACATGGGCGCCCAGATTATCCTTTGCGACCCGCACCGCGCGGTAGTTATCGGACATGACCGTACGTTCCGGCTTCGCGGAGGCAACATGACATCGCCCGATATACGCGCAGGCATCGCCCTGTTGATAGCCGCACTCGATGCGGAAGGCATCAGCCGTATCCATAACATCGAACAGATAGACCGCGGATACCAATATATCGAACAACGCCTGTCGGCTTTGGGCGCACGTATCACCCGTATTGAATAAAGCGTATGATAAGAAAGGAAGAAGTTTTTAAAATCGGTGTCATCAACAAGCCGCACGGCATAAAAGGAGAAGTGTCTTTCACCTTTACCGATGATATATTCGACCGTGTGGATTGCGATTACCTTATCTTGCTCATGGACGGCATCCTGGTTCCGTTCTTCATGGAAGAATACCGTTTCCGTTCCGATACGGTGGCACTGGTGAAATTCGAAGGCATCGATACCGCCGAGCAGGCACGCAGGTTCACCAACGTAGAAGTGTATTTCCCCAAGAAATTCATGGACGAACAAGAAGACGTGACTTCCTGGAACTTCTTTATCGGTTTCCGGGTAGAAGATGTGCATCACGGCTATCTGGGAGAGATAACGAATGTAGACGATACCACCCTCAATGTCTTGTTCGCCATCGAGAAAGACGGAGAAGAACTTTTATTGCCTGCCCACGAAGAGTTTATCATCGGTTTAGACCGGGAGAAGAAGGTAATGAAAGTAAACGTGCCCGACGGATTAATCGAACCTTAATATATATAAGGTATAAAATAAATAAGGAGTAAGGTATGAAAAAAGCGCGCAAGGCATTTTGGCATAACATCCGGTTCAAGTACAAGCTGAGTATCGTCAACGAGAACACGTTGGAGGAGATCGTGGGGATTCACGTCTCGAAATTGAACGGATTGTCGGTATTGCTGGTGTCGTGTGCGGTGATATTCTGCATTGCTGCAGCCATAATCGTCTTTACGCCTTTACGCAACTATCTGCCCGGTTACATGAACAGTGAAGTGCGTGCACAGGTAGTGGCAAATGCCCTGCGTGCCGATTCGCTACAGGCTGCACTCGAACGCCAAAACCGCTATGTGATGAATATCCGCGACATTTTAAGCGGACAGGTAAAGGCAGATACGGTGCAGTCTATCGATTCGCTGACCGACTTGCGCGAGGAAGAACTGATAGCACGCTCGAAGGAAGAAGAAGAGTTTGTAAAACAATACGAAGAAAAAGAACGTTATAATCTGACGGCAATTACTGAAGAGGGAGCTGCCGGACTGATTTTCTACCGTCCGGTGCGGGGCGTAATGTCTACGAACTTCAATCCGGACAACCGCCATTATGGAGTTGATTTGACCGCAAGCCCGAATGAAACGATACTGTCCGTACTGGAAGGCACAATCATCTTCGCCGGTTATACACCCACGTGGGGATACGTCATCCAGATACAGCATCCGCAGAACTTCATCTCGGTGTACAAACACTGCAATTCGTTGATGAAACGCGAAGGCGACAAGGTAAAAGGAGGAGAAGGCATCGCCTTGGTAGGTGATGCCATAGACAAGGACGACAAGCCCCACTTGCACTTCGAGTTATGGCATAAAGGGAATCCGGTCAATCCCGAACAATACGTTGTGTTTTAAATGAAGAATTAAGAATGAAGAATTAAGAATAGGCTCATGAAAAGACAAATAGCGATATTAGGTTCTACAGGTTCTATCGGGACACAAGCCTTGCAAGTCATCAAGGAGCATCCCGACCTGTACGAAGTGTATGCTCTTACGGCAAACAATCAGGTGGATTTGCTTGCCCGACAGGCACGCGAGTTCCAGCCCGAAGCTGTTGTGATAGCCAATGAAGACAAATATCCGGCACTGAAAGAAGCACTCTCCGACTTGCCCGTAAAAGTGTATGCCGGAAAAGACGCACTGGCTCAGATTGTAGAATCCCAACCGATTGACATCGTTTTAACCGCTATGGTGGGCTATGCCGGTCTGCTGCCTACAATGAATGCCATCCGTGCGGGAAAGGCCATCGCCCTTGCCAATAAGGAAACCATGGTCGTAGCGGGTGAGATTATCAATGCTCTGGCACAAGAATATCATACCCCTATTCTTCCGGTAGACTCGGAACACTCGGCTATTTTCCAATGCCTGGAGATGAACAATCCTGTATCGAAGGTGATTCTTACCGCATCGGGTGGCCCGTTCCGCACGTACACCATCGACCAGCTCCGCACGGTCACCAAGGCGCAGGCTTTGCATCATCCCAACTGGCACATGGGAGCCAAGATAACCATCGACTCGGCTTCGATGATGAACAAGGGCTTCGAAGTAATCGAAGCCAAATGGCTCTTCGGCGTGCGCCCCGAACAGATTGAGGTAGTAGTACATCCCCAGTCGGTCATCCATTCGATGGTGGAGTTCGAGGACGGAGCGGTAAAAGCCCAGCTGGGCGTGCCCGATATGCGTCTGCCCATCCAATACGCTTTCTCCTACCCCAAGCGGTTTTCCCTTTCGGGAGAGCGGCTGGACTTTGCCAAATACAATACGCTGACTTTCGAAAAGCCCGACACGGAACGTTTCCGCAACTTGGCTTTGGCATACGAGGCACTGCATCAGGGAGGCAACATGCCCTGCATCGTAAATGCCGCCAATGAAGTGGTGGTGGCGGCATTCCTGGAAGACAAGATTTCGTTCCTCGGCATGAGTGAGGTCATCGAGAAAACCATGACACGCGTGCCGTTTATCCAGCGCCCGAGGTATGAAGACTATGTGGCTACCGATGCCGAAACACGGCGCATTGCCGCAGAATTAGTGATAAACAAGATGACAAGGTGACAAGACAACAAGGTGACAAGGCTTAAAATACCTTGGGAGAACATTTCAAAACCTTGTCAACTCGTCCTTTTCACCTTGCCAACTAAAAAATTAAAAACAAGAAAACGATATGGAAACATTTTTGATTCGTGCTCTCCAACTCATTCTCAGCCTTTCGCTGCTGGTAATTGTGCACGAAGGAGGACACTTTTTCTTTGCCCGCCTCTTTAAGATACGGGTAGAGAAGTTTTATATTTTCTTCGACCCGTGGTTTGCCTTGTTCAAATACAAGCCCAAACATAGCGATACGGAGTATGGTATAGGCTGGCTACCCTTGGGAGGGTATTGCAAAATTTCCGGTATGATTGACGAATCAATGGATACCGAACAGATGAAAAAGCCGCCTCAGCCATGGGAATTCCGCTCGAAGCCTGCAGGCCAACGGCTTCTGGTAATGGTGGGCGGAGTGCTGATGAACTTCATCCTTGCCTTGTTTATTTATTCCATGATTCTTTTTACATGGGGCGATTCGTACATTGCCCTGAAGGACATGACGTATGGAATGAAATTTAATGAACAGGCAAAAGAGATAGGTTTTCGTGACGGGGATATTCTCCTAAGTGCCGACGGTGAGGAATTAACCCGCTTCAACGGAGACATGATTCGGAGCATCGTCGAAGCGCACGAAGTGACCGTGCTTCGCGATGGAGAAGAGAAACAAATCCTGATGCCCGAACTGAGCCTGCTCGATGTAGCCCAACAGAGTCCGATGTTCGTATCCGTATTCCAGCCGAATGTAGTGGATTCGGTCATAGCCGGAGGAGGATTTGCACAGGCAGGCATCCAAAAGGGAGACTCACTTGTAGCATTCAACGGTACGGAAATCAATTCTTGGAACGAGTTCTTAGACCAGATGAACCGCCTTCAACTGAACGCCGAATTGCAGGAAAAGACTTCGGGCGAGTTCACATTGGTTTATTCACGTGCCGGAATACGGGATACAGTCAATGTACAGACGGATGCCAGCTTCAAGGTAAACGCCTACGGAGGCTTGATCGATTATAAAGTGACCGATGTGTCGTATGGCTTTTTCCAGTCTTTCCCAGCAGGTGTTATGTTAGGAATCAATACATTGAAAGGATATGCCAACGACATGAAGTATGTCTTTACCGCCGAAGGAGCCAAGAGTCTGGGAGGTTTCGGTACCATCGGAAGCATCTTCCCAAAGGTATGGGACTGGCAACGTTTTTGGGAAATGACCGCGTTCCTCTCCATCATCCTCGCCTTTATGAACATCTTGCCTATTCCGGCGCTCGATGGCGGACACGTACTGTTCCTGCTCTACGAAATCATCGCCCGTCGCAAGCCGAGCGACAAGTTTATGGAATATGCGCAGATGGTAGGCATGTTCCTGCTCCTTGCCCTCCTCATTTGGGCGAACTTCAACGATGTGATGCGGTTTATTTTCTAATATAAATATAAAGGAAAATAGATGAACCTGTTTTACATTCATTGGAATCCCGACCCCGTACTGTTCCACATCGGAAATTTCGGACTTCGGTGGTATAGCATCTTCTGGATGATTGCCATTCTGGCAGCTTGCCAAGTAGTGTACAAGCTCTATCAAGTGAGGAAATTTCCGATAGATACTTACCAGTCGCTGTTCGTATATTGCATGGTAGGTACATTTGTGGGTGCCAGGTTGGGTCATTGCTTATTCTATGACCCTTCCTACTTTCTGGCACATCCCTTGGAAATCGTACTTCCAGTCCGCTTTCTTCCCAACGGAGACTGGATATTTACGGGTTATGCCGGACTTGCCAGCCACGGAGGGACGTTGGGCTTGATTATCGCCCTGTATTTCTTTTGCCGGAAAACCAAGATGCACTACTTGGACATACTCGATATGTTGGGCATCGCCGCACCGGTAGCTTCAGGCTTCATCCGCCTTGCCAACCTGATGAATTCCGAAATCATCGGCATGCCGGCCAATCTTCCTTGGGCGTTTGTCTTCGAGCAGGTCGACCTCCAGCCCCGCCATCCCGCGCAGCTATACGAAGCCCTTGCCTATTTCTTATTCTTCGGCATCATGGTCTGGATATTCCGGAAGCGAAAAGACAACGTACGCAAAGGGTTCTACTTCGGGCTCTGCATCACCCTGATATTTACGTTCCGCTTCTTCATCGAGTTCCTCAAAGAACGTCAGGTGGATTTCGAGAATGCCATGCCCATCGACATGGGGCAGGTATTGAGCATTCCCTTCATCGCACTGGGACTTTATTTCGTGTTGCGCCGGAAAACGGTCAAAGCATGAGCAAATGTAATTCAAATACGGAAGCAACGGTTTCGGGGGAGAAATAAAAAAAACGGATGAGAAAGGTTGATAATATTCTTTTCTTTGTTACGCCGGAACACAAATCCGGTGTAACAAAGAATACACAAATCATCGACAGGTATTACCGGACTTCAAACCTTACACTTACATCTCCACCTCCCAAGGCTGCGGCAAGCCCCTCGGGATTGTCTATCTGCCCCAAGCGTGTGTAACTATAGCCGGACGAAAAAGTTTCGTAAAACAAGACGACGCAAGACGAGCCGTAAAGCATCAGGTCGCCTGTCTGGATTGTCCCCGGACGATAGCTGTCCGTAGGCAGATTTTCCGATAAGTAATGGTATTTCTCGTTGCCGTTCATCTCGCTCATATCCAGCGTAAGGGGGAGCATGGCTGCAAAAGCCCGTGCAGCCTCATTGTCTGCCAGCGTAGCGGCAAACGATGTTCCGTTTACTGAAATTGTAATATTTCTTTCCATGGATGCATTGTCATCACCGTTATTGTTATCGTTGTTTCCTTCATTATCGCCCTCATTTTCATCAGATGGCGGAGCGGGAACTTCCGTCCTTTCCTCCATCGGGTCATCGTCCGAGCAGGCAATAAGGGCATTTGCCGTAAAAAGGAGGAAAATAGCCACTCCACAGCAGTAAATCAGCCGTTTCATATCACTTCAGGTATTGGTTGTAAAACTCGACTATCTTGCCGAACGGTATTTTTTCCAGGTTGTCGTACAGGTCGGTATGGCTGGCTCCCGGCACGATATACAATTCCTTGTTGTCACCTTTCAGCTTCTTAAAAGCATCCTCACCGAAATAGCGCGAATGTGCCTTTTCGCCATGCACCACCAATACGGCACTGCGGATTTCATCGCTGTAAGCCAAAATGGGCATATTGAGAAGTGAAAGCGAGGAAGTGACGTTCCACCCCAGACCTGAATTGATGGAACGGGAGTGATAGCCACGCTTCGTTTTATAATAGTCATAATAATCCTTCATAAATTGTGGCGCGTCATCGGCAGGCTGGGGATTCATCACCGTGCGCTTGCACGTGCCGTTGCGATAGTCTTCCGTCCGTTGGGCATTCAGTTGCTTGCGCATTTCATAGCGGGCGCCCGCATTGTCATTGGCATCGAAGTAGCCGTTTGCCGTCCCCCGACAGATGTCATACATCGTGGAAGCCACCGTCGCTTTGATGCGCGTATCCATAGCCGCCGCGTTGATGGCAAAACCTCCAAAGCCACAGATGCCGAGTATGCCGATGCGCTCCGGGTCTACATCGTCACGGGTGGACAGATAGTCTACCGCCGCACTGAAGTCTTCCGTGTTGATGTCCGGCGATGCCACACTACGGGGCTGCCCGCCGCTTTCTCCGGTAAAAGAGGGGTCGAAAGCAATGGTCAGGAAACCGTGCTCTGCCAATGTCTGCGCATACAGTCCCGATGCCTGCTCTTTCACTGCCCCGAACGGTCCACTGACCGCGATGGCTGGGAGCTTGCCTGCCGCGTTCTTGGGTTTGTACAAGTCGGCAGCAAGCGTGATGCCGTATCGGTTGTGGAAGGTAATCTTGCAGTGGTCCACCTTGCCGCTCTGCGGAAAAGTCTTGTCCCATTCTTGGGTCAAAGTCAGTTGCTCTTCCTGAAACTTCATTGCCTGGTCGTTTTGTGCAAATCCTGCTGTACTGAAAGCCAACAGGCTTGCGGTAAGAATTGTCAGTAACTTCATATAGCTATGTTTTATATTTCACACTGCAAAAGTAGCCGCTTCCACCCATGCAATGAGTACCTGTATAACGGGAAAAAGTACCTCATTTACATTTATTTGCTGAATACTTTTTATACTCATATAGAAAAGAGTACCTTTGCGGCAAACAATAGAAAGGCGATATGGAAATAATAAAAGCAGATACCATTGAACAGTACAACCGTTTCTTTGGTTTTCAGACCAGACACCCATTGGTGGGCATTGTGCATTTCGACCGTTCGGAAAACCAGCCGACTCACAAGATGACGTTTGGCTTCTATGCATTGTTCCTGAAAAAGACAGTGGGATGTACCATCAATTACGGCAAGACAAAATATGATTTCGATGACGAGACGGTTGTCTGTTTTGCTCCGGGACAGACCGTTGGCATCCACCGTATCGAAGAGGGGCCTGTGCCTGAAGCCGATGCACTGTTGTTTCATCCCGATTTTCTGTTCCGTACCCCATTGGCACAGAAAATGAAGCAGTATAGTTTCTTTTCGTATGCTTCCAATGAGGCGCTGCACTTGTCTGCGGACGAACGTGTCATCGTGCAGGATTATATGAACAAGATAGCCCATGAACTGGAGCACCCCATCGACAGGTTTTCCAAACCGCTGATAATCTCCAACATTGAAGTGCTGCTCAATTATTGCATGCGCTTTTATGAACGTCAGTTCGTCACGCGCGAAGTGCTGAACAACGATGTCCTTATCCGTTTCGAGCAATTGCTGGACGAGTATTGGGATTCCGGCACAGCACGCCTGCAAGGGCTTCCCACCGTGAAATATTTTGCTGAAAAAGTTTGCCTTTCTCCCAACTACTTTGGCGATTTGGTGAAATCAGAAACAGGCAAGAGCCCGCATGAACTTATCCAATCCAAAATAGCGGAAATCGCAAAGAGTGCTCTTCTTGACCCCAAGATGAACACGAAACAGGTAGCGGACATGTTGGGATTCCAATATCCGCAACACTTCCTGCGCTTCTTCAAGAAAAAAGTAGGATGTACCCCAAAGGAATATCGTGCTCAAAACAACTTGACTGTATGTAGTTAATCGGAAATGGATTGCGAGAAATCAATGTGATTCTTTATCGAACACAGAGACGCAGAGACACGGAGAAATAATTATACAGAAAAAGCAAAGATCATAAAGCCAGCACTTTGCACCGTGAACTCTGTTCTCTCAAAGAAATAAAACTCTGTGCCTTTGTGTCTCTGTGTTCCAATCCATTTTTCGCAAACCAATTTTGTTCTACTATATGTTTCTCAGCCTTATCCGTGCCGAATGCGGAGATTGGGTACAAATACTTGCGTTAACCGATACACTTACTTGCATTTTTCGTATCTTTGGGGCTTGAAATAAATTTTAATTCAAACAGAGTTTATGAAAATACGCATTTTATCCCTCATGCTCTTGGGACTTGCCCTTCAGGCAATGCCTTCCGTTTCCCAAGAGCGTCTGCCCGAATACCTTCAGGCAGAGAAATTCACACGAGAAAAACTGAACACGATGCTGTTCTCTACCAAAGTCGACCCGCATTGGTTCCCGACCGGAAACGATTTCTGGTTCGAATACAAAACCAGCGAAGGCACATCGTGGTATGTAGTCGACCCCGACGCACGCCGGAAGACTCCGCTTTTCGACCGCGATGAATTGGCATCCCAGCTTACCGAAATCGTTCACGACCCGTTCGAGGCACGTCATTTGCCCATCCAAAACCTGAAAGTGAAAGAAGACGGACGTACCTTTACCTTCGAAGTAACCTCTTCGCAAGACAAGAAGCCGAAGAAGGATGACAAGAAAAAGGCGGACACCCCCGAAAAGGAAGTATTTTATTTCTCCTACGATTATCCGACACGCAAGCTGACCCTGCTGACCGAAGAAGCCAAGGAACCGAAACGGCTGGATTGGGCATCGGTCTCTCCCGACGGACAAACGGTGGTATATGCCAAGGACTGCAACCTCTACCGCATGAGCATCGCCGATTACCGCAAGGCGCAAAAGGACGAAAAGGACAGTACGATTGTAGAAATCCAGTTGACGAAAGACGGAAGCGAGCACTTCGGCTATGGCATTCCTTACAGCATATTGAATACCGATACCCTGTGCAACGGCAAACGCCGAGGCGTATGGGGATACTGGTCGCCCGACTCGAAACATTTCGTGACCGTAGTGACCGACGAGCGCAAGGTGAAAGACCTGTGGGTCATCAACTCCACGGCTTCGCCCCGTCCCACGCTGGAGACTTACCGCTACCAGATGCCGGGCGAGATGGATGCTCCCGAAGACCACCTGTACATCTTCGACATGACCACGAACACCCGGAAAGAAATCCGTACGGCAGCATGGAAGAACCAGACGCTGATGCTGGAAAACCGTCCGTATCAGATGAAAGAGCGGGACGCCGAATTTATCCCCGATGTATGGCAGGGTGACAACAACCGTTTCTTCCTGACCCGCAGCAGCCGCGACCTGCACCGCATCGATGTATGTACGTACACCATCGGACAAGACTCCATCGTCCCCATCGTAAAAGAACGGATGAACACCTATCAGGAAACACGTCCGATTCAGGTATTCAACGGCGGGAAAGAGTTTATCCAATGGAGCGAACGAGACGGCTGGGCACACCTTTATTTATATGATGACCAAGGAAACCTGAAAAACCGCATCACCAAAGGACCGTGGCACGTAGAGCGTGTCGTGAAGGTAGACCCTGCCACCCGTACCATCTACTTCACCGCCAACGGACGCGAAGCGAACGAAAATCCTTATTACGAACACTTGTATAAAGTGAATGCCGACGGAAGCGGCTTGAAACGGCTGACCGAAGGCGAATACTTCCACGAAACAGACATGGACGACGATGCGCATTTCATCGTTGACAATTATTCGCGGGTAAATACCGTTCCGAATGCTGTCCTGATAGACCGCAACGGAAATAAGGTGATGGATTTGCAGGAAAGCGATTTCTCCCAGCTTTTTGCCGCAGGCTACCAGTTCCCCGAACTCTTTACGGTAAAAGCTGCCGATGGTGTGACCGACCTCTATGGCGTGATGTACAAGCCTTATAATTTCGATTCGACCAAAGTCTATCCGATAGTCGACTACGTATATCCCGGTCCGCAGGTAGAAGCGGTCTATTATCCGTTTACCCGCATGAGCGTACGCACCGACCGCCTGGCGCAGGCCGGCTTTATCGTGATTTCGGTAGGACAGCGCGGAGGACATCCCAGCCGCTCGAAATGGTATCACAACTACGGATACGGAAACATGCGCGACTATCCCCTTGCCGACCATAAGGCAGCGGTAGAGCAACTGGCGGCACGCTACAAATACATTGACATCGACCGCGTAGGCATTCACGGGCACTCGGGAGGCGGATTCATGTCTACCGCCGCTATCCTCCAGTATCCTGATTTCTACAAAGCCGCCGTATCGTGTGCCGGAAATCATGATAACCGCATCTACAACCGCTGGTGGAGCGAGACCCATCACGGCGTAAAAGAAGAGATTACCGAAAAGGGAGACACAACCTTTGTGTACAAGATAGCGACAAATCCCGAAATAGCCAAACAGCTGAAAGGACACCTGATGCTGGTACACGGCGACATCGACAACAACGTACATCCGGCAAACACCATCCGCGTAGTAGACGCGTTGATTCGTGCCAACAAACGCTTTGAGATGCTTATCCTCCCCGGCCAGCGTCACGGCTTCGGCGATATGGACGAGTATTTTTACTGGCGCATGGTAGACTTCTTCTCGCGCTGGTTGAACGGGAAAGTCGAAGATTCGGTAGATATTCCCCGGCGTTGATTGTGCACGGGTAAGTATACAAAATCAATGACATTTCACCACAGAGACCACGGAGGCACATAGAGGCATTAATATTTTTCCTCTGTGCTACGTGTCCTCTGTGGTGAATTTTATCATAGTTATAGTAGAACAAAATTGGTTTGCGAAAATACGGAATGCAGTAGAGACGTCACA